>OLNL01001969.1_pt1 | contig 17011 bp, 19 predicted proteins | sample 1672181 | NCBI WGS metagenome assembly OLNL01 (sample SAMEA3136656, study PRJEB25190) | human gut metagenome | biome: human gut; feature: human-associated habitat; material: faeces | place: Austria | collected 2013
AATCTTTGATCTTTTTCAATGCCGATTCCGTACAGAACCAGTTGTTGAAAACACGTTTCGAAATGGACGGTTACATTCCGGACATCGTCATGCGCAGCAGCCAGATTTATACCATTTTGCAGCTAGTAAAGACCTGCAAGTATGGCAGCTTTCTCTATTCCAGCATGACCGACAGATTTGCCTCTTCTGGCATAAAAGGAATTCCCCTCAGTCCACCCATCCGCATAAAGATCGGAATGATATGGAAAAAGGGGAAATATATCAGTGACAATATGCAGAAATTCCTGAACTTCACCAAGATGTACTACCGGGAACATCCGCTGATTCAGAAGTTCTGATTTGTACGCCACTAAGCTGAAAAAAGCAACTTACTACAAGTACATTGTAAAGGCTTACAAGATGGTGGATGGAAAGAAAGTAATCACAGGTACCTCCGTAGCAGTACATTCAATAACTAAGGATGGAAAATACGGCGTAGCCAAAGCTGTTTCCATTATAAAGATTGGAAATAAGAAGAATGATACAGAAGTAACCTTAAAGAAAGGTAAAACTGCTCAGATTACAGCTATAGAAATAAAGAAAGACAAAAAAATCAAACACCACAGAAATCTCTGCTATGAAAGCAGTAATACAAAAGTAGTAACTGTGACATCTGATGGTGTAATCAAAGCTATGAGAAAAGGAAACTGTAAGATATGGGTATATGCACAGAATGGTGTATATAAAGTGATTACAGTTACAGTAAAATAATTTTTATGTGCGCATCAGTTTTACGGCTGATGCGCATATTTTTATGACCACATGAGGTCATGCATATTGGAGTCAGACTCCATGAAATACCGATATGTTCAAACACACTCCAAAAGATAGTCAAATGAATAGTTTGATATCAGAAATCCATTGCAGATTGTCCAGAGATACCATAACGATTGAGCTCCGAAAAATATATATAAAAATTTTATATATGTATTGACATTGTGGTAGCATCGAAGTATAGTATATGTAAAATTTATATATATAAATATTTTACATATATATCAGGAGGTGATTCAATGTATTTTCCGGTATCAGCATTATTGATTGAATATATGATACTGTCAGTGGTAGAAAGCAGGGATTCTTATGGCTATGAGATCAGTCAGACAGTGAAGAAGGCTGCTGACATTAAAGAATCTACGCTCTATCCCATATTGAAGAAGTTACAAAGTGCAGGATATCTGACTACCTATTCGCAGGAGTATCAGGGAAGAAAGAGAAAATACTATTCCCTTACAGAAGAAGGCAAGGCACAGATTGCATATCTGAGCAATGAATGGCAAATCTACAAAGACACTGTAGATGGGATTATTGAAGGGAGGATAAGAGGTTGAGCAGAGAGGAATATTTAAACCAGCTGCATAAATATCTGCGGAAGCTTCCGAGACAGGACTATGAAGATGCAATGGAATATTTTACCGAGTATTTTCAGGAGACAGATGAGGAAGGAGCAGAAGAACTGATGAAAGAACTTGGTACGCCGAAGGAGGCTGCCAGAGAACTGATGGCGAATCTTCTGAATAAGAAAATAGAAGATCATCAGAATTATGAAACAGATGGACAGACCAGAGCAGAACAGAAAGGTTCCGGAAAACATGTGGTATGGATAGCGCTATTGGTATTATTTGCTGCACCGGTAGGAGCTCCGCTTCTGGCAGCATTTGCTGCAGTCGTTCTTGCATTAGTTGTGTGTGTATTTGTAATTTTGTTATGTGTAGTTTTATGTCTGATGCTTATTGGCGGGAAAATCCTTATCCGCGGTATACTGGCAGTTCCGTTTTCTATGAGCGGTTTTGCAATGCTTACAGGAAGTGGGCTGTTGGCTGTTGGCGCTGGCATCCTTGGTGTACTGTTGTGCGTATATCTATGTAAATGGAGCAGCATGCTGATTGCGAAGCTGGTACGCCGGATCACAGGCAGAAAGAGAGAGAGGTTAGAACGATGAAAAGATGGGCAAAGGCATGGCTTGCAGTAGGAGTCGGATGCTGTGTATGTGGTGCAGCTTTGACGGGCATCGGTGTTGCGAGCGGTGGAAGTAAATATGTGAAATCAGCAGATTTAAACAAAATGGATGGAGCTGCAAAAAAAAGCGATAATGAGATGGTTCTTGAGAAAACAAAGCTTGATGATTTCGACTCAGCAGACATCTCCATGACAGATATGAATCTGCAAGTAGTCAATTCAGATGATCAGTACTGTTATATTTCTTATCGGGCATCCGATCAGAAAAAGGATCCGATCAGTTATCAGGTAAAGGATGGTAAATTAAGGATTCAGGAAAATAACAATGATGGGAAGACTTATTATCATGTTGATATCGGATTTTTGTCGGGTCTTTTGGGTGAAGGAACACTTACTACAGATGAAAATGTGGTAACAATTTACGTGCCGGAAGGTCAGAAATGGAAGCTTGCAGATATTAAATCGGATATGAGCAATATATTGCTGAACGGATGCGAAATCGAAAATGGAGCCGTTCAGACGGATTCAGGAGATGTATTTTTTAAAAATTGCGATTTCAATAATCTGAAAGTGAAAACGGATATGGGTGATCTTTGTTTTATTGGTAAAGAAGACGTGATGCGCACATGGAACATACAGGTGAATACTGATATGGGAGATATCAATGTAGATGATGCGCTGACCGGTAAGATGGTGGAAGACCAGGATGACTGTGATATTTCTTACACACAAAAAGGAACGGGCGGAAATCTGGTGATCCAGACTGACAGTGGAAATATAAGGCTGAAGTGCAGATAACGTTACTGTTTACTTCAGTTATGATACAGGGAATTCTTGGTGCATTCTGCGTCAGAGTGCCGATATCTTATATTATGAGTATCCAGCCAAATACCTCTCTGTTCCATATCGGACTGGCAACACCAATGTCCTCTATATTGCAGTTGATTCTCTGTGTTGGATTTATGCTCTGGCTGCAAAAAAACAGACTGTTAGATGACAAGCATTAATACTCTCGTTCGTTTTGACTGAAAATTTTCTATTTATTAATTGCAAAATTCTCACAATCATATCAGGGTCAGAAGTTTTCAAAATCTCATCGCATAAACACGAGTGGTTTAATAATCTTCTGACCCTGATATTATTTTCATTGTAATTGTTTAGCCTGCTGAATAATTATTTTCTCTCTACAATATGATAGTAAGAACGCGCCGTCATAAGATAAATCAACCCATACACAACAGCAAAGATCAATACTGTTCCCGCCGTACATCCAATAAACAGCTTCGTATTTGTCATTCCAAAGAGCAGGAGCATTCTTCGTATCATTGGAAATGCCATGGTAATATGAAGCATTGCCATTAACAGCGGGAGGAAAAATACCATCAGAATCTGTCTGCGGACAGAACTTCTGACCTCCCGGCGGCTTAATCCAACCTTCTGCATGATCTCAAATCGTTTCTGATCTTCATATCCTTCAGAAATCTGTTTATAATAAATAATCATAGCTGTTCCCATAAGGAAAAGAGAACCGAGAAAGATTCCGATAAACAAAAGAGAACCATTATCCGCATAATAGGACTCATATTCCTGCTGGCGGATTCCGGAAGTTATCCATGAGTTTTCTGACAAGCCTCCGTTTTTCTTCAAGTCTTTAACAACCTCCATTACCGGGGTTCCAAAATCAATCTTATCTGTCTCCGAACCGGTAATATCCAGACCAAGATGAAGTGTCAGATCCTCTCCCGCAGGAGCAGAAGAAACGCCTTTATACATTTCTGTACGCATCTCATCAAATTTCTTAAAATCTTCATCTGTAACAACCAGCACTGCATTATCACTGACTGCATCTTCGCCACAGGTCAGGGGATTCTTATCCAGCCATTTTTTCACTGTAAATTCTGTCTCATCAACAGTAACTGAATCTTTCTGCACAGCTGAAGGATACCATGCAAAAATTTCACCATCATTAAGATTTGCAGAAATTCCTGTAAGTCTTTCATATTCTGCCTGATTCAAAAGAGAAAGTACCAGTACCGAATCAGAATTTCGAATAGTATTTGCTGGTTTTATCAGAATCTGATCACCGTTTTTGCTGCATACGATATCCAGATAGATTTCCTCCACAGACTTTTCTACCGGAACTTTATTATCCGCAATAGCTTTTTCAAAAGCCTCTATTGCGGTCTGACATTCTTCTTCGCTTATGCTGGTAACAGACATATCAACATCATACGGATAGCGATTCAGCATAATATCATTCATTCCGAAATAAATGGAAACTGTCATGGAAATCATAAGCAGAACACCTGTACTTAGTATACAGATACTTGCCAGACCGATTGCGTTCTGCTTCATTCGATAAAGCATTCCCGATATGCTGATAAAATTTCCAGTCCTGTAATAAAAACTCTTTCTGCGTCGGAGAAACTTCAGAATCACAATACTTCCTGCGGTAAAAAGCAGATAAGTCCCTGCCATAACAAGAATAACAGCAAGAAGAAATATCGTAATTGCCTTGATTGGAGATTCAGTCGTAACCGCAAGGTAATAACCTGCGCCAAGGCAAATAAAACCAATCAATGCCATAAGCCATTTTGCTGCCGGCTCTTTTTCTCCGGTATTATTACCGCGAAGTAATTCTACCGGACGGCTTAAATGAATTTTCGCAAGGTTCAGAAACAGAATCATCAAAAATACGATGCCAAACATGAACAGACAGGTAAAAATCCCCTTTACTGAAATATAAAATCCGAGCACTGAAGGGATATGAAGCAGCTTTAACAGCAAAAGAAGTGCCAGCTTACTTCCAATAATTCCGGCTGCAATACCGCCGGCAAGTGAACCTATTGAGGTAATGATCGTTTCAAGAAACATTACGATTCCAATGTGATTTCTTTCCAGTCCAAGAATATTATAAAGACCTATCTCTTTCTGCCTTCTCTTCATTAGAAAACTATTACTGTAGATCAGAAAAATAATACAGAAGATCTCTACGACTATCTCTCCTGTAAACACGATCATACGCACTTCATCCGCCTGACGCACTGCCTGATCCAGTGTCGGGCAGTCACGCAGAAATTCCATCATATAAATCATTGCAATACAGAAAATACAGGTGATTATGTATGGAATATATGTGCTTTTGTTGTTTCGGATATTCTGTTTTGCAAGTCTGGAAAAAATTCCCTTATGCATGCTGCTCACCACCTGTCGTAAGTATCGTAAGCGTATCCGCGATCATCTGATACATTTCCTGACGCGATTTACTGCCTTTGTATATCTGATGAAAAACTTCTCCGTCTTTGATGAAAAGAACTCTGGACGCATGGCTGGCTGCCTGTGCACTGTGTGTGACCATGAGGATTGTCTGTCCCTCTGCATTGATTTCACCAAATACGGAAAGAAGTGCTGATGCCGCCTTTGAATCAAGTGCGCCCGTCGGTTCATCCGCAAGAATCAGTTTGGGATTCGTGATCAACGCCCTTGCAACAGCAGCACGTTGTTTCTGACCACCGGAAACTTCATATGGAAATTTATCCAGAAGCTCTGTGATCTTAAGAGCCTGCGCAATCGGGCGGATTTTCTGTTCCATCTCACGATAATCTTCTCCTGTAAGAACAAGTGGAAGATAAATATTATCTCTCAGGCTGAAGGTATCCAGCAGATTAAAATCCTGAAAAACAAATCCAAGATTTTTCCTTCGGAATGCTGATATTTCTTTTTCTGTAAGGTATACGATATTTTTTCCTTCCAGAAGAACCTCTCCGGATGTCGGACGATCCAGAGACGCAAGAATATTCAGCAAGGTTGTCTTACCGGAACCAGATTCCCCCATAATCGCGACAAACTCACCTTCCTCTACAGAAAATGTAACATTTGAAAGCGCCTGTACCTTGTTTCCCCCGAAACGTGTACTGTATATTTTTTTGATATTTGTAACTTCAAGCAAAGCCATAAATGGGGCTCCTTTCTTTTAATTGATACCGTAAGTATAAGGATTTTTTACGGCTTCTGCCATCGAAACAGGTTACATTATATGAAAAAACCTTACATTTCTGTAAGGTTTCGTGTCACTTAAATATTAGCAGGTTTCCTCTAAAACGTGTAAAAAAACTCTAGAGCATGTCTGAAAAAGGCTTTCTGCAAGATGTGCGTCACAATTTGTGGGATATTTTGCCCGGATGAGGGCGCCGTAGCGGGCTACGGCAACTGAATTCGGGTGAAATATCCCGCAAAGTGGGGCGTGCAGATTGCGGGAATGATTTTTCAGACACGCTCTAATACATACTCAAATCTTCAACTGAAAATTCAAGAAATACTTTCGTTCCTTTTCCTTCCGTAGAAGTTATATAAAGACGATGTCCCAGTTTGCGCATAATCTTGTTGCTAAGATACAGTCCGATACCTGTTGCGCGGTTATCATCCCGTCCGTTTACTCCGGTGTAGCCTTTTTCGAAAATTCGCGGAATATCTTCTGCACGAATACCAATTCCGGTATCTTCAATGACCAGTGTAAAATTTTCTACTTTATTGCAGTCATCATTTCCTATCGAAATGCTTACATCATCTGTGTCCAGAGATAATTTTTTCTCCAGATAAATTCGGATTCCTCCGGTCCGGGTATATTTCAGGGCATTGGATAAAATTTGTCCGATCACAAATCCCAGCCATTTTTCATCCGTCAGAACATCCTGCGAAATACTTTCATAAGTAAGTGTAAGTTTCTTTGAGACAAAAATTCCTGCATATTTATGAATCTGATCACGTATGATCCGGTCAAGAGAACAACGGGAAAGTTTGAGATCCGAAGACATATCCTCTGTCCTTAGATAACCAAGAACCATCTCCACATACTGCTCAATTTTAAAAAGTTCCGAAAGTTTCTCTTTATTTTCCTCAGGACTCTCCTGAAGCAAAAGTCGCAGTGCAAAAATCGGCGTTTTGATCTGATGTGCCCACATCGTATAATAATCTGTCATGTCTTCAGATGCCTTCTGGCTGGCATTCTCCACATCGATACGCATCTGATTTAACTGCTGCATAATTTCCTGTTGGAATCTTTCATCCTGACCGACAGGAGAATCCATCTGTGAAAGATTGATATCCGGTGCAGCTGCAATCAATTCCAACTGTTCTACCTTTTTCCTGTATCTGTAAAATCCGTTCAGACACGCACAAATACCAGTTATTAACCAGAAAACAGTAACATACACCATCGGTTCCAGCGGCAGCTGATAAAGAAAGAAAATTATTTCTGCAAGTATTACAGGAAACAGCTGCAGAATGATATAGAATTTAATTTTGTTAATATAATCCAGAAATAGTTTCATAAAAAATCCTTTTGTTTATACTGCACCTTATACCATATATCCAAGACCTTTTTTGGTAATGATAAATTCTTTCAGTCCTTCTTTTTCCAGTTTCCTGCGCAGGCGGGTAATATTCACAGTCAGCGTATTATCATCAATAAAGCTGTCGCTCTCCCATAGTTTCGTCATAATCGCATCTCTGGAAACAACCTTTCCGGCATGCTCCATCAATATTTCCAGAATGCGAAGCTCATTTTTCGTAAGATCAATATCGTTTCCATTCCACGTCAGTGTGCAGCGGGAAGGACTCAGAACAATCCCTTTATATTCCAGAACATTTCCCGGAGTTCCAAAGGAATATGTGCGGCGCAGAATCGCCTGAATTTTTGCAGTCAGTACATCCATATCAAACGGTTTTGCAATAAAATCATCTGCACCACGACTCATCGCCATAACCATATTCATGTTATCTGCCGCCGAAGAAATAAAGATAACCGGAACCTGAGAAATTCTGCGTATTTCTTCACACCAGTGAAATCCATTATAAAAAGGCAGCTTCAGATCCAGCAGGACAAGCTGGGGATCTCTGCGTACAAATTCCTGTATAATATTGGAAAAATCCTCCGCACAGGATACATCATATCCCCAGGACGAAAGATTCTTTTTCAGTACTTCTGAGATGATCTCATCATCCTCTACGATAAAAATACGATACATAGTTATCCCTTCCCTCTGTTCCACCCACTGCTTATTGCTCTCCGCAAATGCAGCAGGTAACTCGATTCATTTAAAAAGCACTCAGGAATCTCTATCTGATAAAATGTGTGAATGCATGTTCTTCCTTTTCCGGAAGTCCAAACTGCTTTTTACCAAGTTCGATACTCTTCATCAGAAAAGTCATATTTCTGGCGAGTACACGCATGGTCTGCTTTCCTTCTTCATCCCTGTCAGCTTCTCTCAGTTCGCGTCCATGTATGCAATTCCAGTACTGGCTGGCCGCAATCGGCATGTTTGATATGGTAAAATACTTGTTCAGCTCATCAAAAGTCGCTGAACAGCCTCCACGTCTTGCACAGACCACGCTTGCGCCCACTTTCATTGTTTTATCAAAAGATGTGCTGAAAAACAGTCTGTCAAGGGTAGCAATCAGTGTAGCATTCGCTGAAGCAAAATATACCGGACTGGCAACCACAATTCCATCTGCTTCTTCAAATTTCGGTGCCAGTTCATTCACCACATCATCAAAAACACATTTGCCAAGTTCCACACAACGTCTACAGGCAATGCATCCTCTTACATCTTTATTGCCTACCTGTACAATTTCCGCTTCTACACCTTCTACTTCGAATACTTTTTTCATTTCTTCTAATGCAATAAATGTATTTCCTTTTGTTCTCGGGCTGCCGTTGAGCATTAATACTTTCATTATGTACCTTCCTCTTTTCCTTATTTTTTTGCTCATTCAGTAAACAATTACTATTATATACCAAACCCTATATCAATGCCATATTATCATCTATCTCATAAACATTTACAGTTGGCGTTTTTCCATAAATTCTGGCTACTCTTATTGCCATCTTTTGTGCCTGTTCTTCAATATCTGTCAAATACAAACCTGTTTGGATCTCCCATGGATAAACCTATTCCCCAGATCTGATCTCTTACTGCGCATTCAGCTAACACAGCATCACCTGTATCATTATGTACTTTACGACCTAATTTCTTAATCTCAGCAACATTATCTGTATGAAGTATGTCATTAGCTATTTCTTCATCATGAAAGTGACATGCCTTCTGATACATCATAAACTGCTCCATAGTTAATTCGGTTAAATGATCTGCAGGCATTATGCAATTCGTAAGTTTTGTTTACTCCCCTACCCTAACACAAAATGCAAAATTCTGCATCCTTCTTGTCATTTTGGTAATAAAATTTTTCTCGCCTAACTCTCTCAGATTCCCTTCACAATTTCATACAACGCTTCCACACTGCAGGGCAGTACTGCTTCGTCGATCTGGAACTGGTTGTGGTGGAGGGGGTGGCTTTTTCCGGGGATTCCAGCCAGGAATATGGCGAAGAGACCTTTTGTTTCGCGGAAATAACGGTAAGCATTATCTCCGGAGAGGAATAATTCATCTTCGCCTTCCAGAATAAAGCGGTCTCCGAAAATCTTATTTCCCACCTGACACGCAATATCCACCAGCCCATCATCATTGGCAAAAGGATAGACCGGTTCTTTTGGGAAATCCATGGTGATCTGTGTGCCGGTCTGCTGCCCGATCTCCACCAGCTTCTCTTCCAGCTCTTTTTTCAGGGCATGATAAGTTTTCTCATAAGCTGCGCGGATATTTCCGTTCATCACTACATGATCTGCAATAATGTTGGTATATTTACCTCCCTGCACAGTTCCGATTCCCAGAATATATTTCCCAGCATCCGGATGTTCTCTGCCAAAATTCTCATTCAGATCATGAATGGCATTGATGACCTGAGCAGCCCCATAGATACTGTCTATGCCTTTCTGTGCTTCACACCAGTGGCTGGATTTTCCCCGGACATGAAGCTCCATACTGTTGATCATAGAAGAAGCCTGTCCCCGGTGGACTGCCATTCCAAAAGGCAGATCGGAGGCATAATGAAACATGACAAAGGCATCCGGCCTGGGCTCCTCCATAGCCCCTGCCTGCAGCATCCGTCTGGCTCCTTCCCCGATTTCCTCTGCCGGCTCAAAGAGAAAACGTACCCTCACTGGGAAATCCTCCTGCTCTTTGGCCACAATCTTTGCCAGGATCAGGGCAGATGCAATAATGCAGTCGTGTCCGCAGGCATGCATACAGCCATTGTCTGCTGCATAGGGTAAACCTGTTTTCTCTGTTATGGGAAGAGCATCCATCTCTGCCCGGACTACTACCATCTTTTCCCGATTCTGTAGACCTGGCAGCTCTGCTATCAGTCCTGTTGGAGGGACTTCTTTAATGGTATATCCCAGTTTTTCCAGATAACGCCTTACATATGCGGAGGTTTCATATTCCTGCAGGGCAAGCTCCGGATATTGGTGGAAATGCCGCCTCAGCTGTATCAGTTCCTGTGTAAAATTTTCTATCTGCATAATTTCTCCTGTCTGTTATCAATATAGAATACTGCTGTAACTGTTTTTTACCTATATATATTATAGAGAAAGGCTGCCGGAATATCCATTCTGATATTTCGACAGCCTTTTACGTGCTGTATAACCTTATCTCACATCTCCCACAAAAAACAACGCCATAGTTCCCGGGCCTGAATGTGCACCGATGGTAGCACCTACCTGGTTAATAATGATGTTCTTTATATTATATTTTTCCTTCACCTTTGCCGCAACATACTGTGCATCCTGTTCGCAGTCACCATGACTGATAAAAATAGTATCGCAGTCAGCTCCAAAGCTTCCGATTTTTTCATCCATCAGCTTTACCAGTTCCTGAAGTGCCTTCTTTCTGCCGCGGACCTTACCGATTGCAGTCAGCTTGCCCTCATTATCTACATGAAGCACAGGTTTGATATTCAACATGCTTCCTACAATTGCAGTTGTTCTGGAAACACGTCCCCCTCTGTATAGATGGTTCAGATCATCCACAGTAAACAAATGTACCATTTTCAGCTTGTTTTTCTCTACCCAGTCTGCAACATCCTCCAGCGTCTGGCCCAATTCTTTTTTCTGCTGTGCCAGCCATACTAGAAGTCCCTGTCCCAGGGAGGCAGAAAGAGAATCCACCACTATGATCTTCCGGTCCGGATATTCCTCCATCAGTTCCTCTGCTGCGATACGGCTGCTATTTATTGTATGTACCGCTTAAACCAGAGGAAAATGCAATATGAAGAATATCTTTTCCTTCTTTCAGGTAAGGCTCCAGCAGTGCTTTTGCATTTTCAGGATTTACCTGTGCTGTGGTTGGCATGGAACCGTTTCTCATTGCCTCATAAAATTCATGCTCCGGAAGGAAATTTCCATGCGTATAATTTTTTCCATCCATGGAATAACTGAGATACATGCAGCCTACTCCATGGTCTTTGAGATATTCCTCCGGAAGATCTGAATTGTTGTCGGTGGTGATCACATATTCGCTCATGTTGTCGCCCTCTCGTTTTCTGATATTTTTCAATTTCTACCCATATAAATACAGATATATACAGTATAGCATCAAACTATCAACCAAACAACTACTTTTCCTTCTCAACTGCCTTAATCGCTTCCTGCAGCTGGTTATCCTCCTCATGTGTGATCTCCTCTCTGGTCTTATTCAGCAAGTTATTATCCAGAGAAACCTCTATATCCGGTTTGATCCCAATTTTATTAATATTATTTCCCTTAGGTGTATAATAATTGGCAATGGTAAGCTTCACTGCACTTCCATCGTTCAGCTGACGGATAGACTGTACTACCCCTTTTCCATATGTAGTAGTACCCACAATGGTTCCGATTCCGTAATCCTGCACAGCTCCTGCAAAAATCTCCGATGCACTGGCGCTGCTTTCATTAACCAGAACAGACAGGGGAAGCTGCAGTTCATTTTCTCCATCGCATTTTTCTTCTGTACGGTTTCCTTCTTTATCTTCTGTATATACAATCAATCCCTCAGGCAAAATATCCCGCAGGATTTCGCAGACAGAATCCAGCAGGCCGCCAGGATTGTCCCTAAGGTCTACGATCAGCCTTTCCATTCCCTGGGAATCCAGATCTGCAAAAGCCTTTCTGTACTGTTGGGCAGTTACACCTGCAAATTCTGTAATACGGATATATCCAATCTGATCCTCCAGCATTTCATGGAACACGTAAGGAAGCTCCACATCTGTAATGGAAACCGTAAGCTCCATAGCTTCCTTTACCCCTTCCCGATGAACAGTAAGAACAATACTGTCTTTGTCAGAATTTTTAACCAGTCCAGCCACATCTGAGACTTCCATATCTGTAATGTCCTTGCCGTCAACAGCACTGATAATATCCCCTTCCTTCAGTCCTGCTTCTTCCCCGGGGCCACCTTCATAGCATTTTTCCACACGCACGCCGCCCTCTTTATTCTTTGACATCAGGATACCGATTCCCACATAAGAACCCTGATTGGAGGTATTCTCCGCCTCATATTCCTCTGCAGTATAATACCTGGAGTAAGGATCATCCAGGCCATAGAGCAAACCTGTATACAATCCTTCCTTCAGTTTCTCCTCATCCTTATCTCCCAGATAATATTGATCGATCATACTTTCCAAATATGTAAGTTTTTCCGTACATTTCCGATCCCCAAGTACTGTATCTCCCCTGAAATAATTCACTCCTGCATAAACCCCGGTGCTTACACAGGCAGTAATCAGGACTCCTGCCAGTGCTCCTTTCCAGAATTCTCTGTTCTTCATGTTCTGTCTCCTGTTTTTTATTTTTTCGCCTTCTGTCAAAGGCCACACAACCAGCCAGTAAAAAAGGCTGCCGTTTTCCGTCCGGCAGCCTGACCTTTTCTCACTGTTCTCAGTAACAATTGTCATACTCGTAAGTGTTTTCTTGTTGTAAAGAAGCTTCCTATTAATCCAATGCCAATTCCCAGCCCCAGGCTGATCGGCAGCAGAGTCCGGTACATCTCCAGAACAGGGATAAAATCCACCACTCCGGTCAGTACATTAAATTTATTCAGGATATAGGAGATTGCTGCATTGTATCCAAAATACAGGCCAATCAGCGGAATTGCTGCCCCAATAATTCCAAGTACGATTCCTTCCAGCATAAAGGGAGCCCGGACAAAGGAATCTGTGGCACCTATGTATTTCATAATCCCGATTTCATCCTTGCGGACTGCAATACCAACTGATATGGTATTGCTGATCAGGAAAACAGAAATAACAAGAAGAAGTGCAATGATCGCAATGGAAACATAGGATACAAGCTTATTTATATTTCCCAGTGTTTTGGCAGCTTCTTCTGACTGATTTACCATTCTGACATGTTCCAGACTTTGGATATAGGAAACCAGTTCTGTCTGTTTGGTAATATCATTCATATAAACACGGTAATTGGCTGAATTTGCCAGAGGATTGTCATCCTTAAATCCGTCTGCTGCATCAGAACCCTGAAAATATTTGTCTTTATACTCTTTCCACGCATCCTCTGCTGACTGGAACTCAATCTTCTCTACTTCCGGGCGGGCTTTGATCTGCTTTCCTACTGCTTTCATCTGCTTACTGTTGGTTCCCTCATCAAAAAATACTGTGACAGGAACTTCTGACTCTACTTTATGTGCAATATTATTTACATTATTTACAATGGAGAAAAAAATTCCAAACAGAAAAATACAGGCAGCCATAGTAATAATAGATGCCAGGGAAAACATCCAGTTTCTTTTTATGTTTTTGATACCCTGCTTCAGGGTATACCATATTGTACTAGGCCTCATGATATTCTCCCTCTTTCTCGTCGCTTATTATGGAACCCTCATGCATGGTTACTACCCTTTTACGCATGGCATTTACAATTTCCTTATTGTGTGTTACTACCAGAACTGTGGTTCCTCTGTCATTGATCTGTTCCAGAAGCTTCATGATCTCTTCAGAAGTTTTTGGATCCAGGTTTCCGGTCGGTTCATCTGCCAGAAGAATATCCGGACGGTTTACCAGGGCTCTTGCCAGGGCTACCCTCTGCTGTTCTCCGCCGGAAAGTTCATCCGGAAAAGCTTTGTATTTACCGGCCAGGCCAACTTCTTGAAGAACCTCAGGTACACGTTTGCGGATCACACGGGTGGGACGGTTGATCACACGCTGTGCAAAGGCTACATTTTCATATACATTTCTGTCCTTCAGTAATCGGAAATCCTGAAAAACCACACCAAGCTTTCTGCGGTATTTCGCTACTCTCCTGTGCTTCATTCCCTCCAGGCGTTCACCGCTTACAATTGTCTGTCCGGATGTGGAATCCAGTTCCTTCATGAGAAGCTTGATCATCGTTGTTTTACCTGAACCACTGCTTCCTACTACGAATACAAATTCACCTTTGTCTACGTGCAGGTTTACATGGTTCACGGCAGGAAGTCCGGGCCCATAGGATTTACTTACATCTATCAGATCTATCATTTATTTATTCCTCCAGTGGGGTTATTAATCTTTTCGTAATATTATTGTAATATATGTTTTGTCATTTGGCAAGAGGATTCTCGGTGTTTCATAGATTGTTCATATTTTTTGTCACAGTCTACTCCAATAAAGCTCCGGATATGTGACCGGATATTGACTTTTACATAAATACTGCCTGCAGATAAATACACTGCAGGCAGGTAAAGACCAATCATTTTTATTCTGCGTTATCAGTATTCCAGAGTCTCCATATATTTCATATATCGCACTACCATCAGGGCAATCTTAAAGGTGATGGCATCCTCGAATACTCTAAGGTCAAGTCCTGTGCTCTTCTGAAGCTTATCCAGACGGTAAACCAGAGTATTTCGATGAATATAAAGCTGTCTGGAGGTCTCAGAAACATTCAGACTGTTTTCAAAGAATTTATCAATCGTTACAAGAGTTTCTTCGTCAAAATCGTCCGGAGACTTTCCGCCAAAGATCTCTTTGATAAACATTTTACACAGCGGTATAGGAAGCTGATAAATCAGTCGTCCGATTCCCAGGGAACTGTAGGCAATCACTTCCTTATCTCCAAAGAAGATCTTTCCTACATCCAGAGCCATTCTGGCTTCTTTGTATGAACGTGATACTTCCTTCAGTTCATTGACAATAGTACCGTATGCCATATGAGTCCTGCCGTCATTTCCCATTCCCAGTGTATCCAGAATAGTATGAGCCAAAGCATCCATCTCCGGATAATTTTCGCCCTCATCCAGTTCCTTGACTACGATGATACTCTTCTCATCCACTGCTGTAATGAAATCCTTGCTCTTACCGCCAAAGAGACTCTTTACACTTTCCATGGAGCTGTGATCCTTCTCCTGAGGCATTTCCAGGATCATAACCACACGGCGCACATCTGCCTCTATGTGTAATTTCTTCGCACGGTTATAAATATCCACCAGAAGAAGATTATCAAGAAGAAGGTTCTTGATAAAGCTGTCTTTATCAAAACGTTCTTTATATGCTATGATCAGATTCTGAATCTGGAATGCAGCAAGCTTACCTACCATATAGGTATCCTCATCATCGCCGTGTGCTACCAGAATATATTCCAACTGATAGTCGTCACACACCTTAAAATACTGAAATCCCTTTACCAGCTGACTGTCAGCCTGGGATTCTACAAAAGCCTGTACATCTGCTGCTGCAATGGAAAAATCCGCAAAAGTGCTGGCCAGCACTTTGCCCTCTGTGTCAATAACACAAAATTCCGTTCTTGATATTTCTTTTAATCCTTCCAGAGTATTTTGAAGCACCTGATTCGATATCATCCCAATTCAATCCCTTCTCATCTACAGTTTATTTTTTCTATTTTGCCGTTCTGTTTTACCATAAATATTTCTCACTGAATTATATTTTAATACAAAATCACCAAAATAGAAAGAGGGAAAATGAAAAAACTTACAATTTTTTGCATGTTTTTTTTTATATTTTGCTCAGTTTTATCTTTCAATATAAAACTTTCCATAGATTTACCTGTTTTTTTCTATAAATCCCTCTCCATGGACTTCTCTGGCATCCGTTACGATCACAAATGCCTGAGGATCAATTTCATCCACCTTTTCCTTGAGCATGACAATTTCCTTTTTATTTACCACCACAAAAAGCATAAGCTTATCCTGTCCGGAATACATCCCCTTCACATTAATCCCTGTAGCTCCCCGGTCCAGATCTTCCATGATCATTCCGGCAATTTCCTCCGGCTTTTCTGTGATAATATAGACAGCCTTGGAGAATTTCAGGCCTTCTATCAGTCCATCCGATACTTTTGTCACAAGGTACACTGCTATAATGGCATAAAGGGCCTTATGGATTCCGAATACATACATACCCACAACAACCACTGCCCCGTCAATAATCTGCATGATCTGAGAAATGGAATAATGCTGAAGAAATTTCTGGATAATAGCAGCCATCATATCTGTTCCGCCTGTAGTTCCGCCTCCCAGGAAGACCAGACCAATCCCCACTCCCTGGATCACGCCTCCATAAAGTGCTGCCAGAAGCAGGTCATCCCCGGCCAGATGAAACACCGGCTGTATTGCCAGCCATACAGACAGTGATATTTCACCCAGGATTGCCTTCTTTATAAAAGAAAAGCCTTTGACCCTCCATGCAATAAAAAACAGGGGAATATTCAGGACACAGTTGGTCACCCAGAGGGGAATCCCACCGTTCACCAGTCCCTTTGTCCAGGCTTTTATAATAATTGCGATGCCGGAAAATCCACCTGTTACCATTCCCGATGCATCAAACACCGAATTGATAGCCAGTGACATCAGTCCTGTACCTACAATGATCATCAAATATTCCAACCAGAGGGGTTTTCTGCCCTGCATACTTGATTTTTTTGAATTCATATTACTCCTCTCTGTTTTTACTTTAACACTGCGCCGTATTATTTTCTCTGCAAATTACAAGAACGGCAGCAGATCCGGTTAAGGACTGCTCCCGTTCTTATTATGGCTTATGATTCATAAACCAAACAATATATGCCATTATTTTTTCTCAGGCTTATTGATAAAATTTACAAAATGATAACTCTCCATTATCTGGAAGTATT
>OLNL01001976.1_pt1 | contig 16943 bp, 17 predicted proteins | sample 1672181 | NCBI WGS metagenome assembly OLNL01 (sample SAMEA3136656, study PRJEB25190) | human gut metagenome | biome: human gut; feature: human-associated habitat; material: faeces | place: Austria | collected 2013
TCCCACAAATTGTGACGCACATCTTGCAGAAAGCCTTTTTCAAACATGCTCTAATTCAAATAATAATAAACCATCGCAGAAATCCTTTGAATATTGGAAACAGCATCTGCTTCCTTTCCTGCATTCTCAGACATTACGCATAGAATATAATCCGTTCTGGCTCCATAGACAATTCCAATATCGTGCTGGCTTTTATCATTTTCACCAGTTTTATTCGCTACCTGAACAGATTCCTTGAGCCCGCCAGGAATCTTTGTTCTGGTATCCTGATTCAGAAGCAAAGACAGCATCTGGTCAGAATCCTCCGGACTTACACATTCTCTTCGGTAAATCTTCTCTAACAAAGTGCCACAATCCTCCACAGAGGTCATATTACTGCTGCCAAGCCCTTCCGGATCTGTATTCGAAGGCGCAAGCGTATGAAGCACAGCTGTCTCTTTATAACCCTGTTCCCTAAGATACCTGTTAATTACACGTGCACCTGCATTGAATTGATTGGAAGCAGTCTGAAGCCTTACCATTTCATTAAAAGACTCATTGTCACTGTAGGTTACCATATTCTCCATAAGCCGAAACAGCTTGTCTGTCACAGTCTGACTAGCTGAATCTGCTTTCAGAAGTATCCCCTCAGCTATCCTGATTTTTTCCATATTTTCATAACTTGCAGCCATTGTAAATGCTTTTATCAGACTTGCAGAAGATATGGCTTTATCATTGATGGAGAACTTCTCTCCGCTCTTCAGATCTTTCACATAGACGCTCCAGTCCCCTTCCAAATTTTCCGTAAATTCCTTCACAGCTTTCTTCAGATTTTTGATCCCCGGATCCGTCAATTCCTTGATACTGCCATCTTTTTGGATTGTCAAGCCCTCTGGTGTAGTACCAGCTTCTTCCACTAATACGCCGCTTGATTCATCAAAATAATAATACCCGGAAAATCTCTTTTCTCCCACATTCATTTCCTGGATATAATAAATGCCACCTTCCTGACACACTCTTCCATTTCTGTCAACGTAATACCCGCCATCTAGTTTTATCTGTCCAATCTCTTCTTTTAGAATACAAACTCTTCCGGTACCGGAAAGCCTTCCAAGGTTATTTACCACATAAATCCCCGAAGTCCATCCTGCTTCCACAGTTCCATCTTCTGCTTTCGGGAGTGCTTCCTGTGAAATGGCTGTAAGATGTGCTTCAGAAGCTTTAAATTTTCCTGTCTCGTCGTGATAATAATATCCATTAAACACTGTTCCATCTACAACAAAATGGTCGAAATAATGTATAGCCTGAACGCAGTCTCCTGAACCATCTTCATTCAGACAGTAAAAGCCGTCACTTTTCAACATATATTTGCCATCACTGTTGGGAATAGGAAGTATCTTAGCTTCCTCTGTAACAGATGACAGGCTGCCGCCACTTTCTGATTCCGCCAATACAGTCAGAACTTCAGGCTTCCATAACAGGAGCCCGCTGTTGCTGCACCAAAATGCTGCCCCCAAAAGGACTGCCATTCCAGCTGCTTTATACAGCCATCTGGTTTTTTTGCCTTTTTTCATGTTATTCTCCTTTTAATAAGGGCAGTATAACCTGTTTCTGCTTTGTATGCAACCTCTTTGTTTTCCATAACATTTTTACAGGCTCTGGAATGTGTTTGAAAAGACTTTCTGCAGGATGTACGTCACAATTTGTGAGAGATTTTGTCCGGAATACTCTCCCAAAATTTTTGCAGCTGTGCTTCCACATTTGACAATGTACACGTTTTCCTGTCATTCCACTCCACCGGAAAAAGATTGCTGTATTCTCTCTGCCGGAACCGTTCATCCAAAAGGAGAATAACACCATGATCCTCCCTTGTGCGGATTACTCTTCCAGCAGCCTGCAGAACCTTATTCATGCCAGGATACCTATAGGCGTAATCAAATCCATTTTCCCCATTTTCTGTGTAAAAAGAACGAAGAATTTCCCTCTCATTTCCCAACTGGGGCAATCCGGTTCCCACTAAAATGGCTCCAATCAGTTTTTCTCCCAGCAGATCAATTCCCTCTGAAAAAATACCACCCATAATGCAAAAAGCTACCAGTGATTCCTGATTCTGTTCAAATTCCTGAAGAAACTCTTCTCTTTCCTGTTCCTTCATAGAGCTGTTCTGACAGATACACTTCACCCAGTTTACAGAAAATTCTTCTTCGTAGACTGCATAAACCTCTTCCAACATTTTGTAAGAAGGAAAAAATACCATATAATTTCCCTTGCGCTGCCATACAGTCTTTGCTATATATTCCGCAATTTTATGATATTCCTCATATCCCCTGCGACTATATAAGGAACTTACATCGCCGGCATTTAAAATACAGCGGTTCTTCTGTGAAAACGGTGATTCCACGTAGATTCCATAATCGTCCTGCCTGTTGCTGAGCAATTTCCTGTAGTAGTTCATGGGCAGCAATGTGGCAGAAAAGAATACGGCACTGCGGCCTTTCTTCAGATATTCCCCCAGGTTCACTGCCGGATTTACACAGAACAGTTTCAGGCGAAACAGACCATCTTCTCCATTCTCAGCATAAACTACATAGTTCTCATCTATCAGTTCTGCAATATTCAGGAAATTACGAATATCAAAATAAAACTTCCTTACTTCATCTTCCAGTTCCACATCCTTATGTGCTTCCAGAAAAGCATCAAATTCTCCCTGGACCTTTAAAATCGTCATAGTTATGGAACCCGTGCCTGGGAGAACGAGGTAATTTCCACAGTCCACCTGTAGTTCTTTCAGCTGTTTATCCAGCTTTCCAAGGGAGCGGTAAAGCCGGGGTGCTCTTTCTTTCATAACTTTTCGAACCCGAACAGCATCTTCCCTGCAAATAGAAGCGCTGTACATCTCTCTTCCCCGTTCTGCCAGATTATGAGCTTCATCAATGAGAAAGACATAATCTCCACCTGCACCTTCCCCGAAAAAACGTTTTAAATGAACCGTAGGGTCAAACACATAATTATAATCACAAATTACAGCATCCACCCATAAAGACAGATCCAAACACATTTCAAAAGGACATACCTGCCATTTCTCTGCCTGCTCCCGTATAGTCTCCCTGTCATATCTGCTCTTCGTCGTCCACAGCTCATAGACAGCGTCATTGACCCTGTCGAAATGTCCCCTGGCGTAAGGACAATGTACCGGATCACATTTGGTTTCGTCCATAAAACACAGCTTCTCCTTGGCTGTAATGGTCACCACTTTGTATTTCATTCCCTTTTCCCGCAGCACCTCAAAAGCTTCCTGAGCCACTGTTCTTGTAATAGTCTTGGCTGTAAGATAAAAGATCGTCTCCCCTTTCCCTTCGCCAACAGCGCGAACTGCCGGAAAAATGGTAGACATGGTTTTTCCTACGCCGGTAGGTGCCTGAATAAAAATCTGACGACTGGCTCCAATTGCATGGTAAACACTGCTCACCATCTTTCTCTGACCTTCTCTGTAGAAAAATGGAAATTCCAGGCTCTGAAGAGAATGATTTCTCTCTTCCTTCCATTTTTTCTGATAACTGAGCCATTTATGATATTCATCCAGAAGTTTCTGGTACCATTCTTTCAGTTCCTCTATGGAGATCACCTCCCGGAACCTTTTCACCACTTCTGTCTCCAGATTGGCATATGTCATCTGGATTCCAATCTTCGACAAGCCTTCCTGAACACCGTAAATATAGCCATAACACATAGCCTGAGCCTTATGAACCTTCACAGGCTCTTCCATCTGTTCCACATTTCCATATATTCCTTTAATCTCATCGATCCAGACAACTTCATCTTCTGTAAAAATTCCATCTGCACGACCTTCTAACCGAATGTCCAGATCCTCATAGCTGCAATTCATCCGCAAAGCAACCTCTGCTCTGTAGTCTCCGCCCATTTGTTTCTGAAGCTTCCGATGCAGTCTGCTGCCCTTTAACATAGCATCTTTGTCTATAGTACCTCTTCGGTTATCAAGATCACCGCTTTGCAATATAAACTCCACAAGATTTCTTACTGATATTCGTGTTACCGGATTGTCCATTTCCAATTTACCGCCTTTTACTGGTCTGCTGCCTTCCAAACAAAGATACCTTATCTGTAAGCATTATAACACGAATTTTACTTATCGGCCTATCCTTTCACAGAAAACTCCGGCATATTACTCCGAAAATGCAAAGCAAGCATCTGCTTCTGAAGTTTCTCATTCCTCCTTGCTTCAATGGATATGCTATCACAAAATGTCTGCCACAGTTCCTCGTACTCTCCCATATCCCCTACGGCGCTCCCTGGCACCTGTATACGCACTTCTTTTCTCATGACGCACTCCTTCCCTTTCTCATGGCACAACGCCTTCTGCCTCTTCTCATCATAGATTACCCAGTTCTCATTGGGAAAGCGATTGGAAAAATGAAGAGCCATAAGAGACAGGATATCATTCCCCGGCTGGATCTTTGCCAACAGAAACCTTCCGCCAATCTCCCTGAAACGGACAAACCCAAAATAATGGTGATATTCCCGCTTCACGCAGAGTGCCAGTTTCGCAACCCTGGATACATATGGATCTGCCAGTGCCTCCATTACACGTTTTTCGCATCTGCCTCCCCCAAAAGCCCGGTGCAGCACATAATAAATGGCAGTTCCCCTGTCTTCATCTGCTGAAGCTGCCGCCAGACAGATCTGTTCGTAAACCTCGCTTCCCAGTCTCATAAGAATCGTCCTCATAACCTTACCAACCTTACTCTGATCTGTAGCAATCTCCCGATAAGAAGTGAACAATTCCATGCTTACAGGAAAACTGGTCTGAATGCTCACTTTACAGCCGCCTGCACACTCTTTCCATCCATCATAGACAGCAGAAAAAATTCCCTCCATAGAGTCCTCACATACCAGGATTCTTTTCTCTTGATTCATATAGCTCCCACCTTTCTGTCCACATGATTCTTTGTATTTTCTGTATACAGTCTTCTGCTCCCCATCTCATCTCCAAAGAGGGATAATTGCTGAAATGCAGCTTCATTCCCATGCTTCCGACAGTTCTCTTCATCCAGAAGATTACGGGTAATATAAGATTCCTCCAACCTGGTATTGTACATCATGCGGCCATTACAGGTGATAAAATATAAGGCACGCTTCAGAACCACACCAATCCTCTTCAAATCTGCAAATTCCAGGGAATGGGTTCTCCTGGCTCCAATGATTCTTCTGGCAGAGGTATAACCGATTCCCGGTACACGAAGAAGTTCATAATAATCTGCCTGGTTGATCTCTACCGGAAAAAACTCCAGATGTGACACTGCCCAGTCTGCCTTGGGATCCAGAAGAAGGTTAAAATCCGGATGCTTCTCTGAAAGCAGTTCTGAAGCCCGAAAACCATAAAACCGCATAAGCCAGTCTGCCTGATAAAGCCGGTGTTCCCGCAAAAGAGGCGGACCTGATAAGGACATGGGCAGATCCTTATCTTCATTTACGGCGACAAAAGCCGAATAAAAAACTCTTTTTAATGCAAAGTTCTTATACAAAGATTCTGCTACTGACACGATCTGATAATCGCTCTCCCCCATAGCTCCAATAATCATCTGGGTACTTTGACCGGCTGGTACAAACTTAGGGGCATGACGGTACAGAACCAATTCCTCCTTATTCTGATCTCGCTGCTGCTGAATCTGCTTCATAGGGCGCAGAATGGTTTGCCTGCTCTTATGCGGTGCCAGTTTCCTAAGCCCGTCTGCAGTAGGAAGTTCCAGGTTCACGCTCATGCGATCTGCCAGATACCCCGCCCTGGCGATCAGTTCAGGAGCAGCACCTGGAATGGCTTTCAAATGAATATATCCCTGAAAATGATATTTATTACGAAGAAGATTTACTGTACAAAGCAGTTCTTCCATAGTCCTGTCTGGACTTTCCTTTACTCCGGAACTTAAAAACAGTCCTTCAATATAGTTCCTCCTGTAAAATTCCATAGTCAGACGACACACTTCTTCTGGGGTAAAACTGGTACGCACCACATCATTGGAGGCTCTGTTTATACAGTATTTACAGTCAAATACACATTCATTTGTATAAAGGATCTTCAAAAGACTGATACATCTGCCATCCTGAGCAAAACTATGACAGATTCCGGCAGCAATGCTGTTTCCCATGCCCTTTCCATCTCCCTTTCGATCCACACCACTGGATGTGCAAGCCACATCATATTTCGCGGCATCCGATAAAATCTCCAGCTTCCGCTTCAATGTCATTGATTCCTGAATAATCATCCCGTAACAAAGCTCCTTTTATGTAATCTGTGTTTCGCATTCTTTATTATTCTCAATTTCAGAACGTTTGTTCTTGTTTTATTTTAGAACGCACGTTCTGTTTTGTCAATATCATAAAACGGCACGAAATTTTTTCTATACAAAAAGAGCCATAAATCAAAGATTAATTCTAACACTACCTTTGATTTACGGCTCTTATCTCATTCTTTTACTATTAAAGCTCCCGGACGACAGCCAGAAATGGTACATGCTTACATCAGCGAATTCATGAATACCAGACGTTCTGAACGTATGAGCAGATTTTCATATATGTGAATGCTGCCGACAGGTGACCTATCCACTCAATTTCAAATCTGTGTCAGCACAAAAATATCATAAATTGCTTTCACTGCATTTTCAAAATCACGGTTCTCCACGCCAATGATAATATTCAGCTCACTGGATCCCTGGTCAATCATCTTGACGTTTACATTTGCATGTGCGAGGGCAGAGAAAATTCTTCCGGCTGTACCGCGGGTGGATTTCATTCCACGTCCTACAACTGCGATCAGGGCAAGGTCAGATTCCATTTCCACAAAATCCGGCTGAACCAGGCGATGGATTCCCGCAATTACCTGCTGCTCCTTTTCTTCAAACTCATCCTGGTGAACATATACTGTCATGGTATCAATACCGGATGGAACATGCTCAAAACTGATTCCCTGGTCTTCAAATACCTGAAGCACTCTTCTGCCAAATCCGATTTCACTGTTCATCATGGACTTCTCAATGTTGATAGAACAGAAACCTTTCTTTCCTGCAATACCGGTTATGGTATATTTCGGCTTGCGGCAGGTACTCTCCACAATAAAAGTTCCCTTATCCTCCGGACGGTTGGTGTTGCGGATATTAATCGGAATTCCCTCTTTTCTTACAGGGAAAATAGCATCTTCATGAAGAACAGTAGCTCCCATGTAGGAAAGCTCACGAAGTTCACGGTATGTAATGGTCTCAATCACAGCCGGATTCTTTACAATTCTCGGGTCTGTTACAAGGAAACCGGATACATCAGTCCAGTTTTCATACATATCAGCCTTAATTGCCTTGGCAACCAGAGAACCTGTCACATCAGAACCACCTCTGGAAAAAGTGGTCACAGTTCCATCGTCCTTTGCACCATAGAAGCCCGGCACAACTGCATTCTCACATTTGGAAAGACGCTTGTTCAGAAGTTTGTCTGTCTTCTCTGAATCCAGATTTCCGTTTTTATCAAAACGGATTACTTCTGCTGCATCCACAAATTCATAACCAAGATAAGCAGCCATCACTTTGCCGTTCAGATATTCTCCACGGGAAGCGGCGTAATCCCTGCCAATCTGTGCTTTAAAATTCTCTTTGATCAACTGGAAATCCTCTTCCATGGAAAGAGCAAGGCCAAGCCCTTTAATAATCTCATAATAACGAGATTTGATTTCTTCTAAAACCTTTTCAAAATCACCGCCATTTGCAGCTGCGTCATAACAGCTGTAAAGAAGATCTGTTACCTTCGTGTCCCCGTCAAATCTCTTACCTGGTGCAGAAGGAACAACAAAACGTCTGCTCTCTTCACTTCTGATAATATCTCCGACTTTTTCAAACTGCTCCGCATTTGCAAGGGAGCTTCCGCCAAACTTTACAACTTTTCTCATAATCCTTATGCTCCTCAAAAACTTTTTCTCCATTTTATGAAAAAATTCGACTTTTTGCAAGGGTTTTTTCGATTTAATTCGTGAAAGTGTTAAATACCTCCAATACCCGCAGCTGTTCTCCATCTACTTTAAAATGAATATCCCAGGATCCAAAAGACATTCCGTATTTTCTTTCAGGGTCCTTCTGATACCCAGGTCTTGGATCGTTTGCAAGGACAGCAAGAAGCGCTTCTCTTTTTTCCACTGGAATCTTCTTCAAAAGCTCTTCCGGAAACTCTACTTTCAGCTTATGATCCTGAATCTGGTCGGTAAATCCGCCTGCTGCTTCCGGATGGCTGTCCACGTAAGCCAGATAGGGCTTTATATCATAAATAGGTGTTCCGTCCATAAGATCCGCTCCTGATACATGAAGCACCGGTCCATACTTTTCAGAAAACTCTACGCTCTCCAGCCTTACACTGGAAAGTCCTATGGGATTTGGACGAAAAGGAGACCTTGTAGCAAAAACGCCCATTCTGACGTTTCCCCCAAGTCTTGGAGGACGCACTGTAGGAGACCACTCCTTGCGGACAGCCTGTGAAAATTCCCAGATCAGCCAGATATGGGTATACTCTTCCAGCCCTCGAAATGCCTCATGGTTCCGATATTCCGGTTCAAAAATAATATCCGCCTTTAGTTCCTGTATTCTGCCGCTCTGATGGGGAATTCCAAATTTCGTTGGAAAATCACTTCTGATATGAGCAATTACTTTCATTTCCATTGTTTATTATACCTTTATCAATCTTTATGTGTGCTCCTATAAACCCGCAGATATCATCTATAAACAGCGAACCTCTATTCCTCATGTCCGCCGCTTTTTTCTTCCTCCTTGATTTCCCAGTGAAGCAGGAACGTAAGAGCTGCACGAAGAGCAATAATTCCGGCTACAATTCCGATTTCTTTCCACTCACGTACTACTACAGTACGAAGAATCTCACTTCCCATTTTAAATTCCAGTCCCATGGCAAGTCCCCTCGCCAGATAGACACCAGTATCTCCGGCATGTTTCAGCCACTTGATAAATCCGGTAATTCCACTCCAGATAATAATGGCAACTCCAATAAACTCAAAAATTACAATGGCGAAACCAGCAATATTCTCCAGAACCCACTCCATAATTCCAGTTATGGTCGTCATCATAGGTACCTCCTTTTTCCTGCTGACAGGATACCTTTTCTTACAGAATATATTTTCATTGCTACACAGCCTGTAAACAGCAACAGTTTCTTATTTTTGCTCCAGCCAGGTCACCACTTCTGTGTGATCTGTAAAACAAAACATTTCCACAGGCTGGATTTCTTTAACTATATAATTTTTTCTCGTAAGGAAATTAAGGTCTCTTGCAAGTGTTTCCGGGTTACAGGAAATGTAAACAATTTTCTTCGGAGAGAGTTTTATTACGGAATTCAGGAATTTCTCGCTGCTGCCTGAGCGGGGAGGATCCATAAATACCACATCTGCCTTTTCACCAGCTTCTGCCATTGCCTCCATAAATTCACCGGCATCACCCTGGCGGAAAGATATGTTTACCACCTTATTCTCTCTTGCATTGATCCTTGCATCCCTGACTGCATCTTTATTCAGTTCCACTCCGACCACTTCTCTTGCCTTACCAGAAGCTACCAGACCAATGGTGCCAATTCCACAATATGCATCAATGACTTTTTCTTTCCCTGTCAGCCCTGCAAATTCCACAGCTTTTCCATAAAGAATTTCGGTCTGCACTGAATTTACCTGATAGAAGGATTTTGGTGAAATACGGAAGGATTTTCCACAAAGGGTATCACGGATAAATCCCTTACCATAAAGTACGATTTCCCGCTCGCCAAGAACCATGCTTGTATTTTTGTCATTAATATTTAATACCACAGTACTGATCTCTGGATGAACTTTTCTTAATGCCTTCACAAAGTTATTCTTGGATGGAAAAATAGGAGAGGCGACCACCAGTACTACCATTACCTCACCTGTAGAAAAGCCACGACGCACCAGTACATGGCGCAGAAGTCCATATCCGGTATCCTCATCATATGTTTTGATCTTAAAAGACTTCAGCATTCCCCGAATGGTACGGATGATTTCCTGACTCTTCTTATCCTCAATCAGACACTGTTCAATAGAAACCACTCTGTGGGTACCAGCCTCATAAATTCCAGAAATAATATTTCCCTTCCGGTCACGGTCAAATACAGCATGAACTTTATTCCGGTAAAAATAAGGATCTTTCATTCCAATTACCGGCTTCACATTCCCAAACTTCTTCAAAAGCCCCTGTACCTGATTTTGTTTCTTTTTAAGCTGTGCGGAATAAGGCACACCCTGATACTGGCACCCACCGCACTTTTTTGCGTATGGACAGACTGTCTGTGTTTTTTTCTCTTCCATAAATTCTCCCTTATCTTTATTTTGCTTTTCGTTCTTCATAATATCTAACTAGAGCGTGCTCTAGCTTCAGCGCCGCCAACGCACTAAAAGTGCCTACAAGGGCTCCAGCCAGCACATCTGTAGGATAGTGTACTCCCACGTACAATCGGGACAAAGCGATCAGTACTGCCAGGACCATGGCTGCTTTTCCCCATTTTCCAGGAAAGGCTTTATAATATACGCCTGCACAGGCAAAAGATGCGCAGGTATGACCTGATGGAAAAGAATAGTCCTTCAGCCTGGCAACCAGAGGCACAAGTCCCTCCACAGAATCATAAGGTCTTATACGCGCTACCAGATCCTTAAGGCATAAATTCGTAACCACTGCCCCTATAGCTAGTGCCAGAAGTGCGGTTACACCTGCCTTTCTTGTCTTCTTTGGAAAAAGAAAGAGCAGCCCCAAAACAATCCAGAACCAGCCTCCGTCTCCCAGAAAGGTAATTCCCTTCCACAGCAAGGTAAACAGATCATTTCTTAAATATTGCTGTATAAAAAGCAGAATCTGTGCATCAATATTATGTATCCATTCAAGCAATTCCACTTATCCTCCACCCGCTTTCAATTCTGATTGCTATCTATATACTTCTGTAATTTATTTTTATAATGGTTCAGCAGACAGTGTGTAACTGCAAAGTAACTCAACAGCTGCTTTTATTTTGTTATTATAGCATAAAAGACGGTTCGTGTGGTGCGAACCGTCTTAATTCTTTTTAATTCTTATTCACCTGCGTGATACAGGATCTGCTGAAGATATTGCCGATTCTGCTCAAGATCAGGAACCAGAACCTGCATGCCGTCAATCGTCTGAGGTGTGTAGGCTCCATCCTCCGGAATCCGGTATGATGCAATTTCATCTGTACCGATGTTCATCACATCCATGGCATATCCGGTTATATCCCACAAAGAAAGATCCGTAGTAACCATTGGAAGAACATCCTTAACCAGACCTGCAATATCAAAAACTCCCAGATCTTTTATCTTGGCAAAAGCAGCCATAAGTACTTCCTGCTGCCGCTCTGTTCTCCGATAATCGGAATTTCCAATAGAACGGTTGCGTGCATGGATAAGTGCCTGTTCTCCATCCAGATGGTTCATTCCTTCCTGAAGATTCCAGTCGCTTCGAAGAGGCTGAGGGTAAAGAACATTCTGATCTCGTCCGCAGATATAATCTGCTTCCGCCTGAGTCAACTCCAGATCTATTCCTCCAACCTTGTCAACCAGAACCTGGAAAACTTCAAAATCCACTTCCACATTTCCATCTATCTTTACTCCGAAATTTTCTTCCAGAGTCTGGTCCAAAAGATCCATTCCTCCATATGCGTAAGCCGCATTAATACGAGTAGTCGAATATCCAGGAATGGCAACATAAAGATCTCTCATAAAAGAGGTCAGGCTTACAGTACCCTAATCCTTGTCCAATGTAGCAAGAATCATGGAATCGGAACGCTGACGGGACTCTCCCTCTCTTTTGTCCTGTCCGATCAGCAAAATACTCTTGATATTGCTGGTGGCCGCTTCAGCATCCGTATTCTCTGCCTTTACTGTATATGCAAACGCCGTACTCACAGCCGGGCTTTCCAGAAACAGCACCGCGCCAAGGCAGATAAGGGTCTTCTTCCATATGGTAGATCTCATATATTTGCTCCTATGTACATGTGCATGGTCAAAAAGGAATCTTTCTGCCGGTTCTTTCATAACCAGCAGTCGCTATTGATTACTGTTCACTCCGTTCACAGTAATCATTATTTTACTACAATTGTCAGAACAGCTCCGTTTGAAGCATTGCCATTGGAGTCAACAACATAATAAGTCAGTTCATAAGTACCCGGAGTATTCACATCAACGGTTCCAGTGATCTGAATCTTACGATAAAGATCACTTGTTGAATCTTTATCGTCTTGAATGTCTTTTACATAACTCAGTCTGTCAATCTGTGTTCCCTTGGCAATTTCAACGTAGTAAGTATTCAGATAAAAACGCGGATCCTGAGGATTCAGCTGGTCAATCTTTTCTTCTTCCCTTTCCTGCGCTTTTTCTTCCTCTGTTATTTCTGATTCTTCTTCATCTTCTGAATCAGTCTCATTTTCATCCTGCAGGGCTTCATCCGTTTCTGCATCTGTATCTGTATTGTCAGAAGAAGTTTTGGTTTCTGAAGTAAATCCCATAAGATTTCCCTCGGAAGTCATATGATAAGTTACCTTTGTTACATTGTTACTGTTATCCTTTGCAACATAAACAACTGTGACTTCATCCCCTTTTTCATTTGGATAAACATTCTCAACTGTCAGGCTGGCTGAAACATCTCCATCTCTCTTGTCAACAGCTTTTACTCCTTCCAGAAGATCTTCCGTTGTCATATCCGAAGTGTAGCTGTTTTTCTTGCTCTCTGCAATGGTAATTTCCGGTCCCTTGCGATCCTGCCTCATATACAGCCATCCCAGGATTCCGGTCGCTCCTATTGCCACTGCCGCCATTAAAACAATCAACCATTTACGCATATCTGCAGCTCCTTATACTCAATTTCATCAGCGACGTTTTCTTGATTTCTGTTTCTTGGATCTGCTTTCTTTCTCTGAATATGGAATGCTTCCCAGAACAGAAAGTCCAAGATAACGCTCTACATCTTCCTCAACCTTGATCGTATCATTTGTAAGATAAATGATGATCACAATCGCCATTGCAATGATAACACCTAAAAGTCCACCGATCACACCATTCTTCGCAAGGCTTGGGCTGGCTTTTTCACTTGGGATGTTTGCGCTGTCAACTACGTTAACCGCCTCAATATCCATAACTGACTGAATGTGCTCTGCTGCCATATCACGGATAGCATTGGCCATCTCGCTTGCTGTATATGGATCTTCATCAGATACTATGATCGTTACAATACGGCTGTCTGTAGAAGTATCTACCGTCAGTTTGCCAAGCAGCTGCTGATAGGTAATATTAAGATTCAGCTGTGCAATTACACCTTCAAGAACTGTACGGCTCTTAATAAGTTCCGCATAGTCCTTAGTCAGCTGTGTACTGGTCTGCATATCTGCACTGGTCAGTGTATTGCTGTCCTGTTTATTCAACACCATGATCTTCGTAGTAGATTCATACTGTGGAGTGATAAAAAGCATTGTTCCGATAATGGAAATCACACCCAGAATGATACCGGAAAGAATAATCACTCCCAGCCTGCTAAGAATCAGGTGAAAAATCTCACCTAAATCGATTTCAATTTCATCGTTATTATTTGTAACCTGATTTTCCATTCTTCTTCTCCGTTACCCTGTAATTTTCTTTACTTTTTCTAAACAGATACATCGTTTCCAACGACATCCCATATATAAAAGTCAAAATCTCTCGTTATTTATAATGCACTCCGGATTGCTGATAAAAATCATATCCGCGTAATCCGTACCCATCATTTTTTCAATTTTGTCGTAACATTTGCCAATGTGAGGCGTTCGTCTGGCCAGATCATGACCGTCAGACCCCACAAAATCCAACATTTCTTCTTTAATTACTTTCTTGCAGAAACGCTTGATCATAAAGCCATCCTCACCAATAATACTGTCCGCATTCATCTGAATATAGGCACCCATATCCCTGAGTTCATCAATAAAATCCAGACCGTTTTTTACTACCGAATGATAGCGTTCTACATGTGCGATAATAGGATAATACCCTTTCCGGATCAATGCCTGCACCCGTTCCCTGATATAGGACTTTTCGTCTGAAGTCCGAAACTCCGTTAACACATAACGGGAACCTGACATGGTAAGTCTTTCCCCTTTTTTCAGACAGTCTGTCATATCCATACTGGAATGAAGCTCGCAGCCCAGATACATCTGAATACCGTCTTCTCCAATCTCAGCGGCAGCCTTCCTCACACGAAGGAACTGCTTCTTAACCTGTTCCAGAGACGGCTCAAACATATCATATCGAAAATGCGGAGTGGCAATAATGTTGCGGACACCATCATCATATTCCTTCTGGAGCATGCGTACAGATGTCTTGAGATCCTTCGCTCCATCATCAACTCCCGGAACAATATGACAGTGAATATCATAAATACCTTTCATTCGCTTCGCCCATTTCCAATCTTTTCATATAACAATCTCGAATAATGACGGATCAATATTTTCCGTATTCTCCGTACTTGCCATATTTGCCATATTTACCATACTTACCGTATTTACCATATTCCTTAGTATCTACCTTGTTCAAAATCGCACCGATGATCGGACAGTTGGTCTTCTCCAGCTGCCCCTTGATCTCCTGTACAAAATGGTAGCTGATACTGCCGGATTCGATTACAATGACAGTTCCATCGCAGGAATCCGCCACAACTGCACAGTCGATTACTCGTCCAAGAGGCGGTGTATCTATGATAATGTAATCATATACATCTCTTACAACACGGATCATGTCTTTAAACTGTCTGCTTCCTAAAAGCTCTGCCGGGTTCGGCGGTACAACACCGGAAAAAATAATGTGAAACTTGGGAAGATTGGTTGCGCAGATAACGTCCTGCAGTTTCGCCTGCTTGGACAGGTAGTGGGTCAGTCCCTTCACTTCTTCCTCAACCTGTACACGTCCCATAAGTACGGATTTACGAAGGTCTGCATCAATCAAAAGTACAGATTTACCACTCTCTGCAAGGGAAGCTGCAAGATGGAAAGTTACATTACTCTTTCCTTCATTCGGGGTACAGCTTGTAAATGCAATCACCTTTTTGTCGGCACCGCAAAATTGAATGTTTGTACGAAGTGCCTTATAAGCCTCATCCATGGATGAATCAGCTTTCCAGTCGCTAATTTTTACTTTTACCATAATTTTGTTTTCACCTTATCTATTTGTTATCCTGTAAATCTGCCATATTTTCCTTCTGATTTCCCATAATTCACGTCATGGCAGTATCTGCCTAAACATTATACACTAGAAGTACCGCATTGGCTAGTACATTTTCGAACTAAATATGCACAATTTTTCACAAAATTTTCATATTATTCTTGATTCCCTTCCTGAATCCCTTCTATACCCTGAACGGATGATCCCTCTTCCAAAAGATAAACTTCTACATCAAATACACCGCTGTTCAATGCTTCCGCATGGCTTCCCATATAAATATCAATGCGGTTGTTCTTAATGGCGCCGCCGCAATCTTCTGCCACATAGACCTGTCCATTGATAACTACTTTAGAACCGTAAGGAATTACAGTTGGATCTACTGCAATAGTACGGTTCGTGGTAGCTGTCACACCTGTGGATGTGATTCCGTTTGCCCACGGACCGCAGCAAATGCTGCACTGGCAGTAATGGGTAATATGGAAAACACCAAGTGGACGAAGGCTGCTGTCTGCGGAAACCATAATCGGCTGTCCTTCAAGAACACCTGCATTTCCCCCTGTCTGGGTAACACCTTCTACTGCTTCTGCAAATACGCCCTCTCCTGTACTTTTATGTATAATTCCTGCTTCTACAGTTCCATCTGAGGTTGCATCTGAAGCTACCTGATTCTTATCTTCATACCCCTCCAAAACAGAGGTTGGGATATATCCCACCTGTTCTTCTCCATTATCATCCTCAAATAGAATCCTGCTCCAGATATCATCAATAGTACCTGTACGGCTGATTTCATCTTCTTCCAGCACTTCGCCGATCACAGACCCCTCTTTTCTGCCAGGATAATCTAATACATCTGTATCTGCCGCTACTGTGACAGTATCCTGGACTTCCGTAATCTCGTCCTCGATTTTCCCGGAATCCTTTTTTTCGATAGCTTCTTCTGAAACTGTTTCTTCTTTATTATCAGTATTTTCCTGTGCTGTACCTGAAATGGCCGGACCGGCTATTTCCGCTCCAAGCGCAGAAACAGGCATACATGCGGAAACACATACTGCCATAATCAGAAATCTTTTTTTCATAAATTTTCCTCCTGATATAAAAATATGTTATAATCAATTTGTATAGTTTACATATTTTATACACTAGAGGTAGCGGTGGCTTATTGCAGTAGGTCATCGCTATTTTAATCTTAGTTTAATCAACTCTTCATTATATCCGAGTGCATGCGCGATCTGATCGGTAGTAAATTCTTGAAATTCAAGAAAAACTTCGTCGTCAATTAGAAGCTCAGTTGCAAACTTATCTGCTTCGATTTCCATTTTACTTACAAGAAGTCCAGTTCGTTTTCTTAAAAATGGAGTATTAGCATCAGGATGCATAATTGCATGACCTAATTCATGTGCACATGTAAATAGCTGATCGTGATCAGAAAGATCATGATTTATATGTATTTGCTTCATACGAAGCTGTTTATTGTAGTATCCACTAATGGATCCCAATGGTTCAAATATAACCTTTATCCCTAAATACTTAGCAATGTCAAAAGGATTATCCGTACCATATCTTTTCTTTAGTGAGTTTGTTTTTTTACGAATATCCAATGAATCACTTCCTTTATTTTCTGTATTTCTTTGGTGTGAATTTTTGCTTAGCATTTATTTTTGCGATGGTTATACTGTTTTGGAGACTCGCTTTTAATAATTCTCTTGTTTCA
>OLNL01001982.1_pt1 | contig 16925 bp, 18 predicted proteins | sample 1672181 | NCBI WGS metagenome assembly OLNL01 (sample SAMEA3136656, study PRJEB25190) | human gut metagenome | biome: human gut; feature: human-associated habitat; material: faeces | place: Austria | collected 2013
TATCAGGTATAAAAGGAGCAGGGAATATGGATGAATTGTATTTGCGGCTGGCTGCACTGGCCCGGCGATTCGGGGCAAAGCGGCTCGTGCTGTTTGGCTCACGGGCCAGAGGGGACAACCGCCCCAACAGCGACATGGATCTGGCCGTGTACGGGATGCCGCCAGACAACCGAGCAGAATTTTGGATGGAATGCGAAGACCTGCCCACGCTGCTGAAATTTGATATTGTCCATATGCAGGACGGGATGAATCCCGCCTTTGTTGCAAACATTGAAAAGGATGGTGTAGAGCTGATGGATAAGCTGCATGAAAAATATAACGGTTCGGAAGAAGATAAAGAAGCTCAAGAAATGGCGAAAAATAGTCAGAGTAAACTTGATGAAGCGGCAGCAGCTAAGGCGGCAGAAGAAGCACAAGGATATGAAACGGGAATTACATATGATCAGCTGGCAAGAACACCAGATGATTTTAAAGGTAAAAAAGTTAAGTTTACTGGAAAAGTTGTGCAGGTTATAGAAGGTAGTGGAAGTATCCAAATACGTTTGGCAGTTAATGATAATTACGATACGATTCTTTTTGGACAGTATGATTCGTCTATTGTTGGATCAAGAGTTTTGGAAGATGATCATATTACCATTTACGGTACGTCAGCTGGTACGATAAGTTATCAGTCCACAATGGGAGGAACGATTACAATTCCAGGTGTTTCGATAGAAAAAATAGATCAATAAAATCCAAGAGCAGGAGATAGGATCTCTTGCTCTTGATATATATGATGATGCTTGGAGTGCAGTGCAAAAATATAATATTTTAGATGTTGAAAATATCATTTGAATTTTAATGATTTTGAGAGATATAAACTTTAAAACAAATTGTGTAGAGGAATTAAATGAGAGGAGGTAAGAAAGAACTGCATCAGCAACAATATATGCAAAGAACAAAGCGCACAGCAGTTCGGTGGAGGAATGTGAATATTGGTATGATCATAAAAGTATTTCTAATTTAGAAAATGATTATGAAGCACCATTAGTGTCGAAAATAGGTGATGTATCATATATAACAAGTAAATATATGTTGGGATCAGATTATGTTAGACCAAGATTATACTATTCTGTTGAAGCGTTAAAATGAGACTATTAGAAGCATATATTGAGAAAAGCGGTTGACCCTTTTCGGGACGACCGCTTTGTCTTTAAGGACGACTGTCTAATTGAGCAAAAGAAAAGTCCTTGATAATCAAGGACTTCGTTCTAGTGCGGAGAAAGGGACTTGAACCCTCACAGTGTTGCCACCACTAGAACCTGAATCTAGCGCGTCTGCCATTCCGCCATCTCCGCTTGCTGACAAAAGCTATATTACCATAGGCAATATGAATTGTAAAGAGTTTTTTGAAAAAAATAAAAAATTTCTTGTACGGTAGTTTTTCAAGGTAAACAGGGAACCCTGTTGCATTTACTCTGAAAAGCCAGGTCTCATATTGAAAAAGGACAGTATTGGGAATACAATAGATAAAACAGGAGGTGCAGATATATGTACACAGAGGAAGTTGCAAAATTACAGAAAATTATAGATGACAGCAGCAGGATTGTGTTTTTCGGAGGTGCAGGTGTATCTACGGAGAGTAATATTCCGGATTTCCGGAGTGCGGACGGACTTTATCAGCAGAAGTATAGGTATTCGCCGGAGCAGATTGTAAGTCATAGCTTCTTTATGCAGAATCCGGAGGGGTTCTATGAATTTTATAAGAATAAGATGATGTTTCTGGATGCAGAGCCGAACCCGGCGCATAGAAAACTTGCGGAGATGGAGCAGAAGGGAAAGCTTATGGCGGTGATCACGCAGAACATTGATGGGCTTCATCAGCTTGCCGGAAGTAAGAATGTGTTGGAACTTCATGGAAGCATCCATCGCAATTACTGTATGAAATGTGGCAAATTCTACGATGCGAAGTATGTGAAGTATGCAGATGGCGTGCCAAGATGTGAGTGTGGCGGCATGATCAAGCCGGATGTTGTATTATATGAAGAAGGGCTGGACAGTAATGTGATCGATCGGAGTACTCGGGCGATCAGTGAAGCGGATACATTGATCATTGGAGGCACATCTTTGGTGGTATATCCGGCTGCAGGATTTATTGATTATTTCCATGGCAAGCATCTGGTAGTGATCAATAAGAGTGCGACGGCGAGAGAAGTGGGTGCGGAACTGACCATTTCTGCACCGATCGGGGAGATACTGAGTCAGATTACGTTATAATATGATTGTGGTAAGTTCATGTGGATTTAGACCTTGGAACTCTGGCAGCACACATAAGAAAAGACTGGAAAGAGCAGGTAGACAGATTTATGAATGAGATGAGACAGACAGCGTGGAGCAGAGAACATCGGAAGAAGCCGTACGTGACCGCTGTGATATTGGCGGTATTGATTGTAGCTGAGATATTTATCCTGAGCGGCATACTTGGATATTTATTTGGAACGGCGGGAGTGGTACTTCATGAGATTGTGCTGGCATTGATCGGTGTATTAATGATTCTGATCATGCGAGGCAGAATGAAGACGGCATTTCCATTTCGGAAGCTGAAATGGTCTGGTATATTTGGCTCTTTGATCCTGTGGGGCGGTATCTTGCTGCTGACCAGCGTGGTGACACTTACGATGGCGTATTTTTTTCCGGACCAGATGCTGAATGCGAGTAATGGTGTAGATGAATTGATGTCTGCGACACCGATGTGGATCGACCTGCTGGTGGTTGCAGTGACGCCGGCAATCTGCGAGGAGATTGCATTTCGCGGAGCATTACTGACCTGTTTTCGTGGGACGCGGAGCAAATGGACTGGGATTATTATCGTAGGATTATTCTTTGGTGCGTGCCATGGCAGCGTGTGGCGTATGGTGCCAACGGCGATACTTGGACTTGTTATGGGATATGTTCTGTTTGAGACGGAGAACATCTTCTATTGTATGCTGATACATTTTACCAATAATGCATTTTCAGTAATACTGACAAATGCGCTCGTGTGGCTGGAGAGGCTGCAGGGAACAGGCGCACAGGCAGTTGATGCGGCAACAGACAGACTGCCGTTAGCATCTGTTGGCATTTATATGATTTTTGCAACGATAGCACCACTGCTCTTATATATAGGTAACTATCTGATTCACAGGAGGCAGCCGGGATATACGAAGGTATTCCCACGGGAGAAAAGAGGAGCGCTGTGGGGAATGCTTGGTGCCTGTGCAGTTCTTTTTGGATGTGGAGTCTTTCTGATATCCGCCGCTGTTGTGCTTCAGGTAATACTGGGGTAAAAAAAGGATTGCCTTTCTGGAACGAATTGCTATAATGGAGTATAGATTTAATATAGGATAGTAGGCTTATGAGCCAGGCATGAGAGTGCCGATGGAGGATAAAATGAAGATATTGATTGCTGGTGATGGTAAAGTTGGAGCATCACTGACTCGGGAACTGACAGCAGCCGGGTATGATATTACACTGATTGATTCGAAGCAGAACGTGTTGGATAGTAGTATTGAGCGATTTGATGTGATGGCGATTCGGGGTAATTGCGCATCTATGGAGATACTGGAAGAAGCAGGCGTTAAGGATGCGGATCTTCTGATCGCGGTGACAAGTGCGGATGAAGTTAATTTGTTGTGCTGTCTTACAGCGCATGGTATGAATCCTGATATTCATACGATTGCACGTATCAGGAATCCGGAATACAGCAAGCAGATTTATCGGATGCGTGGGACATTTGCGCTGTCATTGTCAGTGAATCCAGAGAAGCAGGCTGCGATTGAGATTGAGCATCTGCTGAAATACCCGGGGTTCCTGAAGAGAGATTCTTTCGCAAAGGGAAGACTTGAGATTGTAGAACTGAGAATTGGTTCGGACAGTAAGCTGAAGGATCTGGCATTGAATGATTTGGATTCCGTAGCAAAATGTAAAGTACTGGTATGCGTTGTATTGAGAAAAGGCAAGGTAATTGCACCGGATGGTAATTTCGTATTGCAGGAAGGCGACCGTATCTTTGTTACGGCACCGACCGATAATCTGACGATATTATTGAAGAATCTGGGCATTATTACGCATAAGGTACGTCGCGTTATGATCTGTGGCGGTGGTAAAGTCAGCTATTATCTTGCTGAGAGACTGAAGAAGAGTGGTATGATCGTGCAGATCATTGAACAGGATTATGAGAAATGTCTGGATTTGGCGAAGCGTTTGCCGGAAGCCAGCATTATCCATGGAGATGCCAGCAATCAGGCACTGCTGGAGAGCGAAGGCATCCAGGATTGCGATGCGCTGATTACGATGACTGGCATGGATGAGCAGAATATCATCATTTCTTTATATGGTAATAACTGTGGCGTGCCGCAGGTGATCACGAAGGTAGGACATCTGGATCACACCAAGATTATCGAGAATCTTCCTATAGGAAGTATTGTGAGTCCGAAGGAGCTGTGTACCAATGCAATCGTACGTTATGTGCGTGCAATGCATAATCAGGAAGGTGCTGCGATTACGGTGTACGGTATCGCGGATGGTCAGGCAGAAGCACTGGAATTTCTCGTGGAGAAGGATACTAGATACTGTGGAGTGCCATTGAAGAACATGGAGACGAAAAAGAATATCCTGATCGCAGGTATTTCTCATAAGGCGAGGACAGAGGTGCCGGATGGAGAGTCCAGCTTTGAGGTGGGCGATACGGTAGTTGTTGTATCCGGTCGTGACGAAGTACTATATCAGTTGGATGATATATTTGAATAGGTGAGGAGACGTCATTATGAACTATAAGATGGTTGGGCGTTTTCTGGCCCAGATATTGACTGTGGAAGGTTTGTTTATGATTCCGGCGGTGATCATCGGCTATGTATGCGGAGAAGATAATGCCATGCAGGCACTGCTTTGGAGTATTCTGATCATTGCAGTGGTGGTTGCGTTTTTAAGGCTTACCTGCAGGCATGCGGCAAGCGGATTCTACGCAAAAGAAGGTTTGGCGTGCGTAGGACTTGGATGGATCGGTATGTCATTATTTGGTGGACTTCCATTCTTTATCGCTCGCGAGATTCCGAACTATGTGGATGCATTATTTGAAATCGTATCCGGATTTACTACAACCGGATCATCCATTTTACCGGCAGTAGAAGACATGTCCAAATGTCTGTTGTACTGGAGAAGCTTCAGCCACTGGCTGGGCGGTATGGGTGTGCTGGTGTTCCTGCTTGCGATTGTGCCGGCAGGAGGCAAGGGCAGAGGCTATACGATGCACATTCTTCGTGCGGAAAGCCCGGGACCGGTCGTTGGTAAACTGGTTCCTAAGATGAAGGATACAGCGAAGATCCTGTATCTGATCTATATTTTGCTGACGGTCATTAATATCATTTTCCTGTTGGCTGGTCATATGCCGGCATTTGATGCATTTTGTACTGCGTTCGGTACAGCCGGAACCGGTGGTTTTGGTATTAAGAACGACAGCATAGCAGGTTATAGTCCGTATCTGCAGAATGTGACGACCGTATTTATGTTATTATTCGGAGTGAATTTCTCCTGCTATTATCTGCTTTTGATCAGGCAGTTCAAGGCAGTGTTCTTTGATGAAGAATTACGGTTATATTTTGGCGCTGTGCTTGGAAGTACGGCGCTGATTGTGTGGAACCTGCGAGGATTCTACGGATCTCTGGGTGAGACTATACGACATGCGGCATTCCAGGTGTCCAGTATTATTACAACCACTGGATTTGCTACGACGGATTTTGATAAATGGCCCGGATTTTCCAAGGCGATCATATTGTCGCTGATGGTACTCGGAGCGTGTGCAGGAAGTACCGGAGGAGGTCTGAAATGCGGACGCGCGCTGATCTTGCTGAAGAGTGCACATCGTAATATCCGTAAAGTTCTGCATCCACAGAAAGTGCAGGTAGTGCGCAACAACGGTCGTATGGTGGACGAGAAGATTGTGGCAAGCATCAATGCGTACATGGCTATCTATGTGATCATTGTGATCTTAAGTTTCCTGATGATATCCATTGATGGATTTTCGGTGGAGACGAATCTTTCAGCAGTGCTTGCATGTTTTAATAATATCGGACCGGGACTGGATGCTGTAGGACCGACCTGTAACTTTAGCGCATACAGCATTTTCTCCAAATTAGTACTGATCGGAGATATGCTGGCAGGTCGACTGGAGATATTCCCGATATTGATCCTGTTATCAAGATCTGCGTGGAGCCAGAGATAAGTGCATCACAACTGGATTTTGCTACAATATTATATGAAGTTTACCGTATAAACGGAACTGTATAGATACATTAATAAGGATAGTAAGGAGAAGAATTATGGGTAAGTATTTTGGAACAGACGGCTTCCGTGGTGAGGCCAATGAAGTGCTGACAGTGGAGCATGCCTTCAAAGTGGGACGTTATATCGGATGGTATTACGGACAGGAACACCGCGCAAGAGTCGTGATCGGTAAGGATACCAGACGAAGCAGCTATATGTTTGAGTACTCTCTGGTTGCAGGTCTGACAGCTTCCGGTGCGGATGTATGTCTTCTGCATGTTACGACTACACCGAGTGTGTCTTACGTGACAAGAACCGAGGATTTTGACTGCGGTATTATGATTTCTGCCAGCCACAATCCATTCTATGATAATGGTATTAAGCTGATCAATCACAAGGGACATAAGATGGATGCTGATGTTGAGGCGAAGATTGAAGCCTACATTGACGGAGAGATACCGGAGCTTCCACTGGCGAAGAAGGATCAGATCGGACGCACCACAGATTACTCAGCAGGACGTAACCGTTATATCGGATATCTGATTTCTTTGGCAACCAGATCTTTTGAAGGTAAAAAGGTAGGACTTGACTGTGCAAACGGAAGCTCATTTATGATCGCAAAGAGTGTGTTTGATGCGTTGGGTGCTAAGACCTATGTGATCAATAACGAACCGGATGGTCTGAATATCAATACGAACTGTGGATCTACTCATATCAACGTGCTGCAGGAGTATGTACGTGAAAAGGGACTGGATGTAGGATTTGCTTACGATGGAGATGCGGATCGCTGTATCGCAGTGGATGAGAACGGCAATGTCGTAGACGGTGACCTGATCCTGTACGTATGTGGTAAATATCTCAAAGAAACAGGACGCCTGAATGGTGATGCGATCGTGACAACGGTAATGTCCAATCTCGGATTATACAAAGCCTGCGATAAAGTGGGCATGAAATATGAGAAGACCGCTGTTGGTGACAAATACGTATACGAGAACATGGTAAAGAATAATTATTCTCTGGGCGGTGAACAGTCCGGACACATTATTTTCAGCAAGCATGCGACGACCGGAGACGGTATCCTGACTTCTCTGATGATTATGGAAGTTATGCTGGAGAAGAAGATGACCCTTGGCCAGCTTACAGAGCCTGTACGCATTTACCCGCAGCTTCTGAAAAATGTGCGTGTTACAGATAAGAAGACTGCCCGTGAGAATCCGGCAGTGCAGGCAGCAGTTAATGCAGTGGCAGAGACGCTGGGCGATGACGGACGTATTCTGGTGCGTGAGAGCGGTACAGAGCCTGTGATCCGTGTCATGGTAGAAGCAACGACGGATGAACTGTGTGAGAAATACGTAGATCAGGTGATCGATGTGATTCGTGCAGAAGGTCTGGTTGTGGGATAGAACGAACGGAATCTGGAAATAATACCTCCTGTAATAGGAGGTATTTTTTATGGATAAATATGTACCGATCAGAGATGTATATGCGAGAGAAATCCTTGATTCGCGAGGGAATCCTACGATCGAGGTGGAGATACTGGCTGGAGAGAAAACCGTGGGGCGTGCAAGTGTACCGTCGGGTGCGTCCACCGGGAAATATGAAGCAATCGAACTGCGTGACGGAGAGGCACGTTACATGGGAAAAGGTGTGGAGCACGCAGCTGACCATGTGAATGCACAGATTGCGCCGGAGATCGTGGGGATGAATGTGCTGGATCAGAGAGGGTTGGATGAGGTGCTGAAGAGACTTGACGGCAGCAGGAATAAAGGGAAACTTGGCGCTAATGCAATTCTCGGGGTGTCGATGGCAGCGGCGAGAACAGCAGCAAAAATATCTGAACGTCCATTGTACACGTATCTTGGCGGTGTACAGGCGAGGACATTGCCGGTTCCGATGATGAATATTATGAACGGTGGCAGGCATGCGGACAACACGATTGATATTCAGGAATTTATGATCCTGCCTGTGGGTGCGCCAGATTTCCGGGAAGGTGTAAGGATGTGTGCGGAGATCTACCAGAGCCTGAAAGCATTGCTTGGGCAGCGCGGCTGTAACACGGCGGTAGGAGATGAAGGTGGTTTTGCACCGGATCTTCCGGATGCGAAAGAGGCACTGAGCATGTTAATGGATGCCTGCAAAATGGCAGGGTATCAGCCGGGAAAGGATATGTTGTTTGCACTGGATGTGGCAGCGTCTGAGCTCTACGATGAGAAGCTGAATGCTTATGTGTTTGACGGTGAGAGCCGGATGCATGGACGGAAGGTTCTGCGCACGACAGATCAGATGATCGCGTATTATGAGGAACTGCTTGCAGAGTTTCCGATATATTCGATCGAAGATCCGTTGGACGAAGAAGACTGGGAAGGATGGGTCAAGATGACTGCGCACCTTGGCGGAAAAGTATATCTGGTAGGAGACGATCTGTTTGTGACGAATACCGAACGTCTGAAGAAAGGGATAGAACTTGGTGCAGCCAATGCGATCCTCGTGAAGATCAATCAGATCGGAACGTTAAGTGAGGCATTTGATGCGATGGAAATGGCACACCGGGCAGGCTGGCAGGCAATCATATCCCATCGTTCGGGAGAGACTGTGGATACAATGATTGCGGATATTGCGGTCGCATTTAACACGGGGCTTATCAAGTCCGGTGCACCGTGCAGATCAGAGCGTGTAGAGAAATATAACCGCCTCATGAGGATTGAGGAAATGTTGGGAAAGACAGCAGATTTTCCTTGCTATATGGACACTCCTGTGCTAAAATAATTATGTTTAATCCGCAGGAGGTGTGAATCGTGGAAATTTTAAAGACCGTATTAATGATTTTACTTGCAATCGATTGTATTGCACTGACAATAGTTGTATTATTACAGGAAGGTAAGTCGGCAGGACTCGGAACTATCGGAGGTATGGCTGATTCTTACTGGGGACAGAACAAAGGACGTTCTATGGAAGGTACTTTAGTGAAGGTTACCAGAGTGCTCGCAGTATTATTTATCCTGCTTGCGCTGGCATTGAATCTGAAGGTATTTGCATAAGAAGATGAATTTGGATGTAAGGCACTCTTGTAATAAGGGTGCCTATTCTTATGTGCAGAAGTTAGGAGAGAAGATGGACCAGACATTTGAGAAGAGAAAAAAGATTATATATGAATTTATATGCGATGATATGTATGTGCCGATGAAGCTGAAGGAGCTTGCCATTCTGCTGCAGGTGCCGAAGGAGCAGCGCAGTGAGCTGAAAGCGGTCATGGATGCACTGGAGGCAGAGGGCAAGGTGCATGTATCTCAGAAAGGAAAGTATCTCAAGGGAGCGGGACGTACACTGCGCGGTGTCTATCAGGCACACCCGCGAGGATTTGGCTTTGTAACGATAGAAGGGGAGACAGATGATATCTTTATCCCGGAGAAGGAGACCAATGGAGCACTTCACGGAGATACGGTGGAGATTCTGTTAACTGCTTCGCCGGAAGGAAAGCGTAAGGAAGGTAAGATCGTGAAGATCGCGGAGCGCGGTACGGCAAAGATTGTAGGTCTCTATCAGGTGGCAAAGGGCAAGCATTACGGATTTGTGATTCCGGATAATCAGAGATTTCTGCAGGATATCTTTGTGCCGGAGGAGCGCGCCAAAGGTGCGGTAGACGGTCACAAGGTGGTCGTGGAACTGACGTCTTACGGTTCGGATAATGCCAAGCCGGAAGGTAAGATCGTAGAGATTCTTGGTCACGTGAATGATCCGGGTGTGGACATCATGTCAATCGTAAAGAGCTATGATCTGCCGGTTGAATTTCCGGAGAAAGTGATGAATCAGGCAGAGCGTGTGCCGGAAGAGGTCAGTGATGCAGATATGGCGGGTCGCAAGGATCTGCGTGAGTGGGTGATGGTCACGATCGATGGCGAAGATGCGAAGGATCTGGATGATGCGGTATCGCTTACGCGGACAGAAGATGGCAAGAACTGGATTCTGGGCGTACATATCGCAGATGTGGCGAATTACGTGCAGGAGCGGAGTGCATTGGACAGAGAAGCACTCCATCGTGGAACCAGTGTCTATCTGGCAGACCGTGTGATCCCGATGCTTCCACACCGTCTGTCGAATGGTATCTGTTCGCTGAATGCAGGCGTGGACCGTCTGGCAATGAGCTGCATTATGACAGTAGATGCCAAAGGAGATGTAATCGATCATGAGATCTGTGAGTCTGTGATTCGTGTCAATGAACGTATGTCTTACACCAGTGTCAAGAAGATTCTGGAAGACCATGATGAGGAAGAGACGACACGTTACATTGATCTGGTGCCGATGTTTGAGGAAATGGAGCAGCTTGCCGGTATCCTTAGAAACCGCAGACATCAGCGGGGTTCGATTGACTTTGACTTTCCGGAGAGTAAGATCATGCTGGACGAGGAAGGACATCCGATGGAGATTCGTTCTTACGACCGTAATGTGGCAACGAAGATTATCGAAGATTTCATGCTGCTTGCCAACGAAACGGTAGCAGAAGAGTACTACTGGCGGGAGATTCCGTTCGTATACCGGGTACATGAGACACCGGATGAAGATAAGATCAAGAAGCTTGCAATCCTGATCAATAACTTTGGTTATTCCCTGCATATTTCCGATGAAGTGCGTCCGGGGCAGATTCAGAAGCTGCTGGCGAAGATCCAGGGCACGCCGCAGGAGACGATGATCAGCAGACTGGCACTGCGCTCGATGAAACAGGCAAGATATACGCCGGAGAATGATGGACATTTCGGACTGGCGGCGCGTTATTATACGCATTTTACATCCCCGATCCGCCGTTATCCGGATCTGCAGATCCATCGCATTATCAAGGATGATCTGCGTGGCAGAATGAACGAGAAAAAGATGGAGCACTATCAGACGATCCTGCCGGAAGTAACCAGACAGGCAAGTGAGACAGAACGCCGGGCAGAAGAGGCAGAGCGGGAGACCATCCGCCTGAAGAAGGCTGAGTATATGGAAGCACATATTGGCGAAGTATTTGAGGGTGTGATCTCGGGCATTACCAACTGGGGCATCTATGTGGAGCTGTCTAATACAATTGAAGGACTGGTTCATGTTGCAAATATGTACGATGACCATTATGATTATTATGAAGATAGATACGAGATGGCTGGCGAGCACACAGGCAAGACGTACAAGCTCGGTGAGACAGTGTATGTGCGTGTGATCGATGCCGACTGTCTGACAAGAACCATAGATTTTGAGATGGCTGATGAAGGAGATATGGAAGATGGCGAAGAGTAATGGCAAGCTGATTGCCAATAATAAAAAGGCATATCATGATTATTTTATTCTGGATACTTATGAGACAGGCATTTCGCTGGCAGGTACAGAAGTAAAGTCCTTGCGTATGGGCAAATGCAGCATCAAGGAGTCTTTTGTAAGAATTGAAAACGGCGAGGTCTTTATCTACGGCATGCATATCAGCCCGTATGAGAAGGGCAATATTTTCAACAAAGATCCGCTGAGACCGAGAAAGCTTCTGCTGCATAAATATGAGATCAATAAGCTGCTTGGTAAGACCAAGGAAAAAGGTATCGCAATTGTGCCGCTGAAGGTATATTTCAAGGGAAGTCTGGTGAAGGTAGAGATTGGACTTGCCAAAGGTAAGAAGCTGTATGATAAGCGTCAGGATATCGCTAAAAAGGATCAGCAGAGAGAAGCAAGCCGAGACTTCAAGATCCGTAACTTCGGATAGTTATCTGCTGAAAATGCGCTGAAACAGCCAGTGGCTGAACGGCGCTGCGGCAAACATATTCCAGAAGAATGCCATCGGAAAGTTCTTTAATACAGTGCCGACCCAGATGGCAGGAAGCTGTGTGGCTGGCATTCCGGCAATACGGCATTTGTCATAGAACTGAATCCACCGTCCGCAAGGTGGAAGCCCATTTTGTATGCGATATTGTAGACTTCCATTCCGATAGCCATGGCATAGGACATGATCAGACCGAAGACAGTTCCCTGTAATTTGTTCTTTGGCATAAATATAACCTCCTGTTACATAAAAAATAAAGGCGTAAATCCGGAGACAGAATACGAATACGTATCTGTAATCTGGACTTACGCCTTTTTGCTGCTTGACTTAATTATTTTATAACTGTAGAAAAAGAAAAGTCAAGAGGAGGTTTCGGTAATACATTTTTCGAATAAATGTTAGTACTGAAAATATGGTTGCCCTTGTTGGTCTCTGTTATGAGATATTCAAGGGAAAACGGAAATAGCCGCCAACTACCGCAAATAGTTGACGACTATAAAAATTAGTTGACAATTACAATCGGGTAGCCGCTTGCGGTTTCCCTCTTTGTATGTTCAATATAGCACATCTGGCAGCAAGACGCAAGAGGATAAAGCAGACCTGTTTATGGACGTATCTTTATCTTCCATAATCTGCATTGTCTTTTCGCATCATTCATTTTCACAAACACATCCACACCATATTTTCCCCATCCAGACGTGTCTGTTTAATATAATCAGAGACACTTTCAAACTGGAAGTTGTTAATTTCACATCCACACCATATCATAAAAATAACGGCACTGTATATGATATTCACACACAGCACCGTTATCATTTCGTTCTACTGAACAAGGATTGCATATCGAGTCCAACTTGTTCAGTCTTAGTGGACCTGGCGGGAATCGAACCCGCGTCCGAAAGCCCTTCCATTCCGGCATCTCCCATCACAGTCATTATACTGACATTCCCTCCGTCTCCCGCCTAATGACAGGCTGAAAACTTCAGTAGCTTCATAAAGTCTTCCATTCCCTCAAAGCTTTGGGAACGAAGTGCTCCGCCTCGTTGAAGCCGGTGACTCAGGCAGCGGATGACCCGAGGCCGACTGCTGCCAAATTAGGCAGCGTACGCTAAATTATTATCTGCGTTTAAATTTAAATAGAACTTTTAACGTAGTGTCCCACTACGGATGGCTTCCAGAACTTCTAAACCCCCGTCGAAACCAGTACAAGCCCGAATATAAAAGTGTACTGATTAGGCAGATGTTCTTTTGCGTATAGTCCATTATACGCAGTGGAAGGGGGAATGTCAAGGAGTAAACTGCATCATTCCTGACATGATACATCCACCTTTTGCTCCGCAGGAGGCGATTTCTGCTGCCTGATTTTGTGCAATCGTGTGAGTATCAGCATCCAACTGGATTCCGCCGATGGCATAGACCGGGATGGATACGCTCTTACAGACATTTCTTAAAAAGACCAGTCCCCGAGGTGCCAGCCCCTTTTTACAGTCTGTGACATAGACGTGTCCGGCGGTTACGTAAGTCGCGCCAAGTCTCTCTGCTTCCATAGCATCTTCGACAGAGTGCACAGAAGAACCGATCTGTGTAAAATCGTTCAGTTCATGTGCATATTCTCGGAGAAGTGGAAGGGGCAGGTGGATAGAAGTGCAGCCAAGTGCCCGTGCGGCATCCGGGTAGGTGTGGAGAACACATGGTACTTCATAGGAGTGACAGAGCTCCAGCACCTGTGCCGCCAGTTTTTCATATTCCTGTGCCGGCAGGTCTTTTTCCCGCAGAATGATAAACGCAGGATGTGTCTGACAGACCATTTCCAGCTGTTCCAGAAATGGCCTGTGACAGAGACTGCGGTTCGTGACTGCGACAACCTGCATTTCTTTAGACGTATACATAGTCGTTCATGACCGGCTGGAGATGGTTCTGAACCAGCGCCTGATAGACTTCATCTACGCTTCTTCCGTCAGAGATCTCGAACTGGTCGTCTCCTTTTTCTTCAATCTCATCGACGTGTTCACCGATTCCGGTGCTGACTCCGGCAGAAATTTTGGTAGCCGCGATCTGCACCAGGTTATCCCTTACGCGGGCACATTCTCTGGTAGAGATAGTGATACTTGCGAATGGCATCAGCAGCCGGTATGCGCAGACAACCTGCAACAGCTGTGCCTCGTGTACATCCATCGGATTGATCCGGTCATTGTTGATGATCGGACGGAGTCTCGGACAGGAAAATGCGATCTCGGCATGTGGGTATTTGCGCTGCAGGAGCCATGCATGATAGCCTGTGGCAAATGCGTCCTTGCGGAAATCATCCAGCCCTAAGAGAGCACCGAATCCGACACCGCGCATGCCGCCCATCAGTGCGCGTTCCTGTGCATTGACACGATATGGGAAGATACGCTTGTGTCCGGCGAGGTGGAGTGTTTCGTATTTGTCGGAATTGTAAGTTTCCTGGAATACGGTTACGTAGTCGGCTCCGCATTCGTGCAGGTAAGCGTATTCATCGGAATTCATAGGGTAGACTTCTAATCCGATGACTTTGAAATATTTTCTTGCAATCTTACATGCTTCGCCGATGTATTTGACGTCAGATTTGACACGGCTCTCTCCGGTCAGGATCAGGATTTCCTGTAGTCCGGATTTGGCAATGGCAGCCATTTCCATGTCGATCTGCTCTGCGTTAAGCATCGCACGGCGAATCTTGTTGTGACAGTTAAATCCGCAGTAAATGCAGTAGTTCTCGCAGTAGTTGGCAATGTACAGTGGCGTAAACATATTAACGCTGTTGCCGAAGTGCTTTCTGGTCTCGCGCTGCGCAGCCTGTGCGATCTCTTCCAGAAATGGAAGTGCAGCAGGGGAAAGGAGTGCGGCAAAGTCTTTCGGTGTTACCGGATCTGCCTGCAGTGCCCGGCGCACATCAGCAGCCGTATAGCTGTCATAGTCATAGTTTTTGGATGCTTCCACCACCTGATCCATAATGTCAGAACCTGGATCCTCCATACCTGGCAGGTAGGTCATGTGGTCAATACGGTTTTTCTTCTGATCTTCCAGAATTTCTTCGTTCAGAATACTTTCGTTCAAATGTTCTTCTGTTGCATGTTCTTTCATAATGCTCTCCCTCCTGACTTACTCGTGTAAGAATCCGGTCAGTGGTGAAGAAGCGCTTGCACCACGATCCAGAGTTCTTCCAGGACCTGCGAGATAAGCATTACGTCCGGCAATGATAGCGTCGCGGAATGCAGAAGCCATGAGAGCAACATCTCCTGAGGTTGCAATAGCTGTGTTTGCCATGATAGCTGCTGCACCCATTTCCATTGCTTCACATGCCTGAGACGGACGGCCAAGACCTGCATCTACGATAACCGGAAGATCGATCTCGTTGATCAGGATTTGGATAAATTCCTTGGTGCAGAGACCTTTGTTAGATCCGATCGGAGCGCCGAGAGGCATGATACAGGCAGCACCTGCATTGGCCAGATCTCTTGCAGCATTCAAATCCGGATACATGTAAGGCATAACAGTAAATCCTTCCTTTGCCAGCATCTCGGTAGCTTTGATAGTTTCGTAGTTATCCGGCAGCAGATATCTGGAGTCATGGATAACTTCTACTTTTACAAAATCACCGCAGCCAAGCTCTCTGGAAAGCTTTGCAATGCGAACAGCTTCCTCTGCGGTTCTTGCACCGGAAGTATTTGGCAGCAGGGTAACATTTTCCGGAATGTAATCCAAGATGTTAGCAAGTCCGCCTTCATTTGCACGGCGGATAGCCAGGGTAACGATTTCGGTTCCGGCATTCTCAACGCATGCCTTTACCAGATCCAGCGAAAATTTGCCGGAGCCAAGGATAAAGCGGGAGGTAAATTCGTGACCGCCCAGTGACCATTTGTCAGTTGTCTGATTCATAATAAATAACCTTCTTTCGTGAATAATATTGATGTTGGTTTGCTCATCTGAAGGCAGGTTAGCCACCGCCTACGAATGTTACAATTTCCAATGTGTCGCATTCGGTGAGCATGGTATCTGCAAAATGCGCTTTGGACAGAATCTTGTGATTCAACTCTACAGCAATGCGACCAGCCGAATACTGGTTCGTTTCCAGATATTCAGCAACCGACATTGGATGCGGAAGTTCTACATTCTTTCCGTTCACAGTGATCATAGTGCGCTCCTTTCCTGAGAGAGTTAATTCGTTGCGACGTTTCAGAGCCTGTCTCGATTACGCTGTAAATCTGCATGGCTCTGAGACGTTACAAAAAAAGAGTCCACAAAAGAATACACCCGTGGTGGTGCACCCCTTCATGAACTCCTGTTCAATCTCAAAATCAATCGTATGCCGATAAAATATATTCGGTTTTACTAACCAAAAGTATACGGAGTTTTTGGTGGGATGTCAAACATTTTGTCACCAAATCTGGAAAAATACGGTCGCCATGGAATAAGAAGAAAAAATGGAGTCATACTACCATTGTTCATAAAATACAAGGAGGAGTTACCATGATATTATCAGAAAAAGAACGCACTACGATTGAGGATTTACAGACACAGGAGAAAAGTTGTATTGAGAAATACGGAATGTACGCCGGGCAGGCAAAGGATCCTGAGTTGAAGAAGCTGTTTCAGACATTGCAGAGTAAAGAAAGAGAGCATTACGATTCACTCGGAAGAGTCTTGAAAGGCACAGCACCGTCGTGTGACTGCAACGATACGGCAGGGCGTGATTATGAACCGAAAGCGACATATACAGCCATGAGTTCACCGGAAGAAAAAACAAAGGATGCATTTCTTGCAACGGACTGTATTGGAACGGAAAAACTCGTGTCAGGAGAATATAATACTAACGTATTTGCATTTGGAAATACAGAAGTCAGGAAGC
>OLNL01001983.1_pt1 | contig 16921 bp, 6 predicted proteins | sample 1672181 | NCBI WGS metagenome assembly OLNL01 (sample SAMEA3136656, study PRJEB25190) | human gut metagenome | biome: human gut; feature: human-associated habitat; material: faeces | place: Austria | collected 2013
GAGGAACCGGTGTTCCCGGACTCTTGATATCGAATTTATCCAACTGCGGAGCTTTCGCATCCGGTGCTGTGAATACAAGACATCCCGGACCTGCCGTCTCTACATTCAGTGTAAACTCTGTCGTATGTGTTGCCGCTGCACTATCTCCTGCTCCTGCTGTCACATTTCCTGATTTGATTTTTCCATCTTTTTCAGCCCATGTAAGACCATTCTGCGGATTTCCGCTTCTATAATATACCGTCACTGTATATTCGCCTGTCTGCGGTGCATCATAGTAAAGGGTAATCGTATCCCCTTTATTCATCGCATTTACAATCTTTCCGCCACTTGCCCAGTCTTTCGCAGTTACTCCGCAATGCCATTCACCATCTGTCGGATCTTTTACATCATGAATCTCAAATCTCTCTGCCTCAGCTGTTTTTGTATTACCATCCGTTGGGAATACAAATCGGTTATCTTCTGCATAAACTGCCTTTTCAAACTGTACTTCAATCGTATGGCCATTTGCCGTCACATCATCAAATGTATAAGAATCTACCGCGCCAATCGAGTTGCCGTCTACGATAACATCTTTTACCGCATAATTTTCATCCGGTACAAACTTGAACGTATGGCTCGCGCCTTCTTCTACTGTCACTTCCGTACCTGTAACGCCTTCAATCTTACCATGCTCTCCTGCTGTCGCCGTAATCTTATATGTTGCAGCAGAAACTTCTTTCGCTGTGATAACAAACTTGTCAATATTAGGAGACGAACTTGCATCTGCAGTAAGCACTAACTCACCATCACCTGCTTTTGTCACATTAATGTCAAATGACTTCTCTTCAAAAACAGGATTCTGTGTATTCTTTCCTACTACATTGACCGAACCGCTGTCTACATTCGTTCCACCCCAGTTAATTTTATTCGGATTGCCAGAATCTCTTCCACTTTGGTATGTCACAGTTACTGTATATTTTCCTTCTTTTTCAGCATGGAATGGCGCTTTTATCACATTACCTTTTTCAAACCATCCTACTTTTGCCCCATTACTTGCACCTGTATCCGGCTGAATGCGAACCTCTTTACCTTTTTCAGCTTTAGACGAATCTAATACAAAATATTCCGCTTCTACAGTCGTACTACGTCCTTTTACTTTAGGGAACTGCAGTCTGTCTGTTTCACTGAATGTACTTCGTTTTGTCAAACTTGCGATTGCCGCATCAAGAGCCGCACATGCTTTTGCAGCTTCTTCCTGAGTCAAGTTTGCTTTCTTTGCCGCTTCTTTGGCTGCTTTTAATGCATCTACATAATTTTTATAACTTGCTGTTGTATAAAGTGATTCCTGATATCCCGCTTTCTCTGTTTCTTTGATCTTGTCAAGAAGTTCCTGCTTGTCATAAGATTCTGTATCTGCAATCGTAATCTTTGCTTTTGTAATGAATCCCAGAAGAACATCTTCTGTCGGAGCGCTTAAATAAGCAGAAAAATAAACGTCACCTTCTTTTTCCTTCACACGCTTCGTTGTGACAAATGCTTCTGCCTCTTCCTGTCCATCCTTAAATGTTACTGTCATATTTCCATCAGCATCAAAATGCTTCTGATATGCGCTTCCCGGAGCAACCTCAAACTGCACTGTCAATTCACCGTTCGTACCTCCGACGCGTTTCAGCTTAATTGGGTATTTTGTATCTTCATTCACTCGATAGGCATCTTTTTCAAGTTCTACCATTCCCTTTCCACCGTTATCAAGATACGCAACTGCATCTAATCCTACAGCCTGAGTATTAGACCCTGTATTTACAATCTTAAGAGTATGCTCTTTGTCTTCTAACGTATTCGTTTCATATAAAATCTGTCCCAACTTTCTTGTTGCAGAATATGTATTAATCGATGCAACTTTCTTCCCGTCAATATATACATCTGCCGGACCGTGTTTTTGATCGATCGTACCGATAACCCATGCCTTCGTACCTTTAAACTTCGTCTCCGCATATGGCGCATTCGCCCCATTTCCGTTTCCGTTGATCCAGATACCCGTTCCTTCTATCATCTGATCGTTCGTTTCCTGATGCCATCCGCTGCTAAGCGTAAATCCACGGTCATCTTTCGTCTGCAGACCTGACGGGATACCCGTTCCAAGTTCAAATCCTTCCGCAGCCTCATATACGCCAATCTCGCTTAATATCGGAACTTTATTTTCCGCCTGGTTATGAGCAGTAACTGTAATACGAAGCTTATCCGCTTTTACAGCTTTTTTACGACAGAGACGTTTTGCTCCGATCGTTGTTCCCTGGTCAAACGTCTTCCATTCTCCATTACCGTTTTTATATTCTACTTTGAAAGATCCGATACGCTGTCCAAACTGGATTGCCTCTTCTATCGACACAACATCGAACTTTTTGGATTCTCCCAAATCGATCAATACTTTTCCGCTTGTCGTACCGTCTCCTACTGTCCAATAAGTCTCATCATTTCCGTCGAGCAGATTCTCCGGTGAATATTTCTTTGAGTTTCCTCTTACTTCTGTCGCAGAAACAGACGCTTTTTCAGCCAAGTTCTTATCAAACGTATTTTGAACTGCTTTTCCGAACTCTGCCACACGAGCAAGAATATCCGCATCTACCGTTCCTTGTTTATTCGGGGGAACATTCAGTAACAATGTAGCGTTGTGTCCAACCGATCCGAAATAAATACCTGCAAGCTGCTCCATCGAAAGAGGCGTTTTCTTGCTTTCTCCCCAGAACCAGCCTGACGTAATCTTTGTATCCGCCTCCGGCACAGTCCACTGATTTCCATTCGGAAATCCTTTCGTATATCCGTCTCTACTGTTACTATTGATCGTATTATTCTCTCTGTCGATTGTTGACTTTGCCCACGTTTCTTCAGCCGCATATCCTCTCTCATTTCCGATCCATCTTACAGTTGTATAAGATTCCGCGCCGAAAAGAAGGCAATCATCCTCGTACTTTCCGCTTGCTTTTCCCTCGTATTGCTGAATTGTCTTAAACCATCTCTGGAAATCATAATCCTGCGCATTGCTCTTGTCGTTCGTATCTTTTGCGCCGTCCATCCAAACTTCTTTAAAATGACCGTTGTTTCCGTACTTATCATTTCCAAGAATCTCTTTCAACTGATTATCATAGTATTCGTTATAATCAAGAGCGTCTTCTTGTTTTACCTGATCCCATGTTTTTCCATTCAACGGCTGTCCGTCAGCTCCGACAAGTTTTTTTCCATCCTTATCTTTGTAACCATAATATTCACTATTTACATCCCACGGGGAAAGATACAGTCCCATGTCAATATTATATTTTGTACACGCTCTGGAAAGTTCTTCTAAAACGTCGCCTTCATAACCTGCCGTTTCGGTATCATGTGTCGTCATTTCACTTGGCCATATGCAGAAACCGTCATGATGCTTTGCCGTAATGATCAGTTTCTTAAACCCTGCGTCATGAATCGCTTTTACATAAGTTTCTTCATCAAAATCATTTGTCAGCTGAAACTGATTCGGATTTTCTTTTCCGTTCCCCCACTCGCTTCCGGTATATGTATTCATTCCAAAATGACAAAAAGCCGCCAGTTCCTGTTTCTGATACTCATACTGATTCTTTGACGGTATAACACTATCCTTCTTCGGTGCCGCCGTATCGTTGTCTGTCAGCTCATCTGTTTTAACGTATGTGTCTTCGGCAGCCTGAACCTGCACAACTCCGCCGGTCGAAAGAGCTGTCTGCACGATCATTCCGGCAGCTAATAACAATGCCAGATACTTTCTCTTTTTCATACTTTTCCTTTCCCCTTTTTTCACAATTTTATTTTTCATAGACCTTATAACCTTATCACATTTAAACAAAATTGTCATTATCATCCCCCCATTTTCGTCATTTTGCATATTTAGGATTTCAAAAAAGGCTATAGTCGTTCATTTTCCAAAACGATTATAGCCTTTTTGTACAACACTATCTTATTTCTTCTATATTATTTATCGAGAAGCAGCGCTGTAAAACAGAACGTATTTCTTCCAAAAGCGAAGAAATCCACTCCTGTTTTAAACTGCCCATTTACAAATAATGTATTTTAGTATGCTCTTCCCCAGTAAACCATATGTTTCGCAGGTTTTCCACAGCAGACGCATACATCAGACAGATGTTCTTCTTCCATAGGAATGCATCGTGATGTCACTCCGCCTGTCTGTGCTTTAATCTCATCCTCACAAGCTTCGTCTCCACACCACATTGCCTTTACGAAACCTTTCTTTTCGGAAACCGCATCTTTCATCTCATCCATAGTCACCGCAGAACTGATGTGGTCATCAAGGAACGCTTTTGCTTTCGCATAAAGGTCTGCCTGGATCGTCTCAAGGATTTCACCGAGTTTCGTTGTAATCTCATCGATTGCCACAACGATCTTCTCTCTTGTATCTCTGCGCACAACAACAACCTGACCGTTTTCGATATCTTTTGGTCCGATCTCGATACGAGTCGGGATTCCGAGCATCTCCTGCTCACTGAATTTCCATCCCGGACTCTTTTCGGAATCATCGATCTTCGCGCGATATCCGGCTTTATTAAGAGCGTCAAGAAGTTCATTTGCCTTATCGAGAACACCTTCTTTATGCTGCGCGATCGGAATAACTCTTGTCTGTACCGGAGCGATTCTCGGCGGAAGTACAAGACCGCTGTCATCGCCGTGAACCATGATGATCGCACCGATGATTCGGGTGGATAATCCCCATGATGTCTCGTACACACTGTGCAGTTCATTATTTTTATCTGCATACTTAATGTCAAATGCATCCGGGAAAGAATTTCCGAAGAAATGGCTTGTCGCCGACTGTAAAGCCTGACCGTCGTGCATCAGTGCTTCAATCGTATAAGTGTCCTGCGCTCCCGCAAATTTTTCACTTTCTGTTTTTCTTCCGGCAACAACCGGAATCGCAAGATTTTCTTCTACAAAGTCTTTATATACTTTCCACATTAATTTTGTACGTTCTTCCGCTTCTTCATATGTCGCATGAATCGTATGACCTTCCTGCCAGAGGAATTCCCTTGAACGAAGGAACGGTCTTGTCGTTTTCTCCCAACGAAGAACCGAGCACCACTGATTCCATACTTTCGGAAGGTCTCTGTAAGACTGAACCGTCTTGCTCCACACGTCACAGAACAATGTCTCAGATGTCGGACGGATACAGAATCTCTCCTGAAGCGGCTCCGCTCCGCCGTGTGTTACCCACGCTACTTCAGGCGCGAACCCTTCGATGTGGTCTTTTTCTTTCTGCAAAAGGCTTTCCGGGATCAAAACCGGAAGATATACGTTTTCCACACCTGTGTCTTTAAAACGTTTATCAAGATCCGACTGAATATTTTCCCATATTGCATATCCGTTCGGAAGATAGTTCAGACACCCCTTTACGCCTGAATAATCACATAATTTTGCTTCCCGCACAACATCTGTATACCACTGTGCAAAATCTTCGTCTCTCGATGTGATCGACTGTACAAGTTTCTTTTCTTTCGCCATTTTCTTACCTCATTTCCCAAATCATTTTCGGAACTTTTTATCTTTTGTTCCGACTTTTCTTCCATCGCTTCCATAGCGCAGCAGTTTAGCCATATCCGTCCGAATCGACCGTTTCGACCGTTTCGACCGTTTCTTCCGTTTTGCCCGTTTCTCCCGGATCGTAAAAATTTCCGGTAACGCGGCAGATTCCCGGATAGCGCCAAAACTTCTCTGCCGGAAAAGCGTCTCATTTCCTATATGCGCCTATATAAAAACGCCGGGACGCTCTTCCCCACAAGGGACCGAGCATCTCGGCGGTACCACCCTTATTAACACCGCAGACGTCCTGCCTGCCGTTGTTCTCTCTTTTATCTTTAACGCAGATATACGCTGTATTTTCATACAGAGCTCCGGAGCCGGTTCAATGTGTTCCTGCAAAGGCTTTCACCAACCGCCTTCTCTCTGATGCATTCCACACATATACTATTCTCTTTCCTCGCCTGTTTGCATCTGTGATTTTACCCAAAATCCGGCAGAATGTCAACCGAAACCGCCGTTCCAAGTATTCATTCCGAAAATACCATCCTAAACGTGCATCTAAGACCTTATCCCAAACATTATCCGTGAAGCTGCAAAAGCTTTCCTTTTAATTCCTGCTCCATATTGCGAAGTTCCGCCTCCGCAGCCTGACGTTTTTCCCTGCCTTCACGCTGGATTGCCATTACTTCATCAAGCGTAGAGATCAGAGACTCGTTCGTTGCTTTGAGCGTATCCATATCCACGATTCCCCGCTCGGACTGCCGAGCCGTTTCCGTCGTTGCGATCTTCAGTTTCTCTGCATTTTTCTTCAAAAGCTCATTCGTCACATCCGTAACACGCCGCTGCGCTTCCGCTGCCTGCGTCGAATGTTCTACCCCAAGCGCAAGAACCATCTGACTCTTCCAAAGAGGAATCGTATTTACGATTGTAGACTGGATCTTTTCAACCATCATTGTATCATTATTCTGAACGAGCCGAATCTGAGGCGCAGTCTGAATAGAAATCATTCTTGTCAGTTCAAGATCATGGATCTTCTTCTCAAACCGAATGCACATCTCATCCAAATCTTTCGCCGCCTGCGCATCTTCCGGCAGTCCTGATGCCTGCGCCCTGCTCATCAGATCCGCAAGCTGTGTTCTTTTCACTTCCGCAAGTTTCTTCTTTCCCGCAAGAATATACATCGACAATTCCTTAAAATATGTCAGATTCAGTTCGTACATCTTATCAAGAAGCGCTGTATCCTTCATAAGCTGTACCTGATGCTTCTCCAGCGCCTTGATAATCTCATTTACATTCGTCTCGGCTTTTGCGTATTTCGCTTTCATAGAATCAATTTTGTTCGACGCTTTCTTAAAAATGCCGAAAAAGCCTTTTTCTTCTTCATCTTCATCAAAACTTTTCAACTGCGTCACAACGCCGGTAAGGAGATCCCCCACCTCGCCGAGATCTTGAGATTTCACATTATCCAACGCCGATTCGGAGAAATCCGCCATCTTCTTCTGCGTTCCCGCTCCGTACTGAAGGATCAGCGATGAATTCGTCAAGTCGATCTGCTTTGCAAATGCCTCGACCGTCTGACGCTCTTCTTCTGTCAAAATGCTGTCGTCCAGCACCGGTTCTTCTACCTGCTGCACGGCCGGAGTTTCCTTTTTATCCGCCGCCTGAAACGGATCTAACGTCAATGTCGGAGTGGTGTCTAAGTCCTTAAATTCTGTTCCCATTTCTTTAATCTCCTTTTCCATTTCTTTCTTCAGCCCTATCTTACTTATCTTCACTCATCATTCCCCGAGCTTCTATTTTATCTTCTTTACTCGCTGCGAACATCTTTTCTATCTTATCTTCTCCACTCGCTGCGCGCTTTTACTTTCTGATCTCGTCTTCCGTAAGTCCTTCCTGTGCCAGCATCGTATTCAGAACCGATATATCCGACGACACGTCCCACGCCGTATCCTGAAAAAGATCGTCCAACAACTTTTCAAACGCCACATTAAGAGTGTCAATCGTCTTTTCGATCTCTATTTTGGAAGAAATAATATTTTCTCCCTGTACAGGCTGTGCATCCAAATCTTCATACGCCTGCAGCAGTTTCATCGTCATCGGAAGATAATAATCCATTAATTTTCGGATATCACTGACCGTATCGGGTTTCTGCTCGACCCGGTCAAATATCCTGTCTACAAGCATTTCCATACGGGCGATTTTCTCCGAAATTTCTTCTCCGGGTATTGCGTCATTCGCCGCTTTGATCGCCCTCACATATTCGTCGCCTGCTTCGATGATCTTCTGGACTTCCGGAGAAAGTCTGGAAAACTCTTCCTGTTCCTTCGCTGCCCGCTCTTCTTTTTCCTGTTTTTCCCGACGCGTTCTTTCCATAAGCGCCGTGTATTGGCGATAAGCTTCGTTGCTCGTCATAAGACATGTTTCCTGCTCATCAAGATGACCTTGCCGAAACCAGCCTTTTTTAATCATCTTTTTCAAATCTTTCACAACTGCTTTCACAGAACGTCCGCTCTGCTGTGCAAATTCTTTTACGTCACAATATTCCCTGTTTCCGATCATTTTCACATATTTTCCAAAACGGCTCACCGTACACGCATTCGATGTTCCGATAATTCCCATCACTGCAAACGCAACAGAAAAACCGCCCATCAAAGCCGCCATGACATTTATCTCCATCTGCCAGCCTGTTACCGAACTTCCCAACAGAAGCATCAGACCGATGATCAGAGTAACGATCATCCCAAGGTATCCCGTAATCGCGAGGAAGATACCGCCGACCTTTATTGCCGTTCCCTTCAGATAAAGGATTCCGCCTCTGTGCACGGAATTCCCCGCTGTTCCCGTTCTTTGATCCTGCGCGAAGCCGCCTGCTGAGCCTGTCCTCTGATTCTGTGTAAATCCGCCTGCTGAGCCTGTCCTCTGATTCTGCGTGAATCCGCCAGTTGCGCCTGTCCTCTGATTCTGTGTAAATCCGCCTGCTGAGCCTGTCCTCTGATTCTGTGTAAATCCGCCTGCTGAGCCCGCTCCCTGATTCTGCGTGAAACCACCTGCAGATCCTGTTCCCTGATTATGAAACGGCGGTGTGTTTCCCGCTTGTCTCTGCCTCTGTGCAAAATTATCCGCAGCGGCATTCATCGCATCACTTCCGTAACGGATTCCGTTTCTTAGTCCTCTGGAGAGTCCTTCCATCGCACGTCCGATCGTATCCGTCACATTCTGATTTAACCGTCCGTAATTTTGATGATCGATAGCGTCCTGAATCGTCCGATTCAATTCATCCAACGATCTTTCCCACTCATTATTTATCATGAATTTCCTCCTTAAAGGGTTGACCTGAAAATTCTTTTATATGATAATCAGTTTAGCCGTAACACATTGAAAAGTCAATAATACGAAGGAGCGAAAATAAGACAAATGATAAAAAATGCATCCCCGCTTATTATATACGAAGACGAGCAGATCATCGTCTGCCATAAACCCGCAGGAACGCCGACTCAGAGCAGTCATATCGGAACTTCCGACATGGAAAGCCTGCTCAAAAACCATCTTTTTTCTTCACGTAAATTTCACCGGGCAAAATCAGGCGAACCGTATCTTGCGATCATTCATCGCCTCGACCAGCCTGTAGAAGGGATTCTCGTCTTTGCAAAAACACCTGCCGCCGCAAAGGAACTAAACCGCCAGCTCACTTCCCAAGAATTTGGGAAATATTATCTTGCAGTAATATCAGGCATTCCCGAACCGCAGGAAGGCTCTCTTGAAAACTATCTCGTCAAAGATACCCGTACAAACAGTTCCGCAGTCTGTACGAAAACGACTCCGGGAGCAAAACTTGCCAGACTTCACTACAGAACAATAGAAACATACGGTGCGCCCGGAAACGAAAAATTTACCGATTCCAAATCGACTGACACGCCAAAACACACGTCCCGAAACCACAGGCAGCCGCCATTGCAAAATGAATCTTCTGCCTTAATAGAAATCCATCTTGACACAGGCAGACATCATCAGATTCGTGTGCAAATGGCATATTTCGGACACCCCCTTATAGGCGATCGAAAATATGGCAAAGAAATCACCGATCATATGAATTCCGTACAATCTTCGACAAAACGATTTCAGGCAGGACAACTTCATCTCTGCGCTTACAAGCTAACATTTCATCATCCCAAAACCGGAAAAGAGATGGAATTTCAGATTTGAAACTCCATCTCTCATAAATCCGATCTTCCTGTTTGGAAAAATCTCTTCTCCTGCAATCCCGAATTTTAACTCGTCGCACAAAAAAGGCGGTGCCTCACGCGCACCGCCTTTTTTGTTTCATATAATCTTCATCTTACGAATCAGATATTTTTATTTCACTCTTTTTCTTCTAAAGAATGTTACTACAGCGATTCCGCCCGCTGCCACAAGCGCCATCAAATATCCTGCGATGTTTGCGCTGTCACCTGTAACAACAGCTGCATTGCCACCGTTTCCGTTGCTTCCATTGCTTCCGCTATTTCCACTGTTTCCACTGTTTCCATTGCTTCCGCTGTTTCCGCCACTACCGCCGTTTCCATCCGGATTCGGGTTCGGGTTCGGATCAGGAGTTGTGTCTTTTACAAGACCGTCATAAGCTGTCTGCAATGCTTCTTTTGCTGCATTTACTTCATCCTGTGTTGCATTCGGATTTGCAAGAACACTCTGTGCTTTCATAAGAGCTTCATTGAATGCTGTCCAGCTTTCTGCTGTATATCCGTCTGCTTTGGTGTCTTTGTACTGATTATAAAGAGTCGTCAGTCCACTCTTATCTACATCGCCCGGCTGCGGATCTGGATTAAGTTTCACAAGTCTGTCATGCGCTGTCTGCAATGCTGTCAAAGCTTCGCCTGCTGCTGCGTTTGTTGTATCTTTTGCTTCGATGAGAGCTTTCGCTTCATTCATCTTCGCTTCGTATACTGCCCATGAGTCTGCTGTGTAGTCTGCTTTATTCAAGTTTTCTGCCACATAGCTGTCATAGAGAGCTTTCAGAGCTGCTGTCGTTCTCTCTCCGTAGAAACGGATCTCTGCCATACTTGCGAATTTATCCTGTGCTCCTGCTTCAAGAACTTTGAACTCTACATATCTTACATCTTTCGCATCAAAAGCAATCTGCTGATACTGATCTCTGTTTACAAGAACATTGCCTTCTTCATCGAACTCATATGTTCCGACAGATTTCATATCGTCTTTGGCACTTCCTACAAAGATCTGCGCTTTCAGGATATCACCGTTCGTTACTCCCTGACGTGCAAGGAATGTAATGTCTGTCAAGTTGTAAAGTCCGCCGAGATCAAAATTGAGGCTCTGCGGCAATACATCTTTGTTGTACTCTGTATGCCAGTAATTATCCTCTTTTCCGTCAAGTACGTTTGTTGCAAGTCCATCCTCAAGTTTATCAGGATCACATTCACTTGTTGCCGTCACTGTGAATCCTTCTGCTTTTGCATCAAGCAGTTTTGTCTCATCAAGTGGACGGAATGTAAGTCCGTCGATTGCCTCGTAAATTGCCATCTGCGCTTCAAGTACCTGATTCTTCGTATATTCGCCCTTAAGTAATTCTGTAGCTGCATTTACTGCTGCTGTAAGCTGTCCATAACTTTCTTCTGTGTAAGCAGATGACTGATATGTACGAGCTTTAGCAAGCGCTTCATTTAATCCTGAAATATCAACGCCGGCTTTAACATTGATATCGTATGTTGCTTTTACTTCTTTGTTTCCTGCGGCTGTCAGAGTGATCGTACTCTTTCCTTCTTTCATCGCTCTCGCTTTGTAGATCGGATAGCCATTTTCATCTGCCAGCGTAATGATCTTCACAACGTCCTCATTAGAACTTTCTACTGTGAAGAATTTGTTTGTTGCATTGTCCGGCTGAACTGTTGCATTAATGTCTGCCAGTGTTCCGACATACATCTCTTTTGCATTGTTCGGATCTGCTGTGATTCCTGTAACCGGTGTGTTAGACAGATTTGACAGTTCAAGTTCTGCAAGTGTGAGCATGTTCTTCACATCACTTGTTGATTTTGCATCTAAGAATGTAATCTGAACTTCTTTTACCGCCTTGTCTCCTGCAAATTCAAATGTATATTTCTCCTGTTTTGTTTCAAACTTGATCTCGTCTGATGATGTATCATCTGTATAGATCAGTTTTGCAGATACTTTATTCAAGTAACCGTTTCCTTCATTTGCATTAGATACGACTACTTTATTAAGTGCTTCCGGATTCTTCAATGCAAGATGCATTGTTGTCGGAAGGATGATATAGTCCGGAAGTTTTCCGTTTACATGGTTGGATGAAATATCCCACTTAAACTCAAAATCACGCCCAAATGTTCCATCAAACAGTCCGTTGTAATTATTCTGTTGGATCAATTTATTTACATTCGGATCATCTGTGTTATCTTCTGTGAGTTTCTCATTTGTCATTGTGATATCGAAGTCTGCCTGTCCAAACTTCTTCTCTGTTGCCGGAACATCCGGGATCTCAACTTCTGTATCTACCTCTGACTCGATCGTGCTGTAGTTCGGTCCGATCAAAGTTACTTTAGAAAGATCGATCACTTTCGCATCTGTTGTAGAGATGTTCTCTTTTGCTTTCATTGTGATTGTAGCAAGCACGTCACTTCCGGCATAAAGTTCTTTGTCTCCACGGTTTGCAAATGCAAGGTTTACATATGCTCTGTCATCATACTCTTTATTAGCCGTCAGATTTTCCATCTGAGCAAGAAGAGGTGATACTTCACAAGAAACATATTGCACTTTGCTATTATCATAATTAATTACCTGTCCGAATGCATTAAGTCCTGCTACATTCTGCGCGTAAACGTCGATTGTAAACGTCTCGCCTTTCTTCACGCTGTCGCTGCTTGCAAGAAGCATAGCTTCTCCCGAAACACTATCCGTCTTCTTCGTTCCGCCATCTAACTGGAACATTGTGAATGCGTAATCATAAACATCATAGATATTGTTCATGTTAATATCGCCGTAACGGCTCTTGATCTGATCTGCAAACAACTTATCTTTTTCACATACACCAAGATAATTTTTCATATTTGTATAATCAGCATCCGTAACCGCCTCAGCCTTATTGGTACTTCCGACAGCAAACGCCCCTGTGTTTTCTTTCTTATATACTTTAATCTCACTTGCCGAGAAGAAATTACCGAGCGCTTTAAGTGGTGTAAACCGGATATAGCGCGCTCCGCAATCCAGCTTATCCATCAACTTCATATCTTTATTTACTGCCCATTTGTATGTTTTTGCCTCTGACCAATGTACACCATCGAGACTTGTCTCTAATTTCATTTCCTCAACAGTTCCATTGCCTGCATCATCACGCGGATAATACTCAATCTTATCAATTTCATATGCTTTTCCGTAATCTACAGTAAGAGTCTGTCCGATTGCATTTCCATCTGAATGGAAACCACCATCAGATTTCTGGAACGTTCTGTCAAATGCCAAATCAGCACTGTGATTTCCGTACAGACCGCCTGTCCATGTGATTGTCTGCGGAGCCGGTGTATCTTTCCACGGATCTTCTGCTGACTGGAACGTCTTCTCTTCGCTCCATTCAGAATATCCTTCTGCATTTCTAGAACGAACTTTATACTTATGCTCTGAGTGATATCCGAGATCTGTATGTGTATATGTCTCCACATCTCCTACAGAGAATACAACTCCGTCAACAAGAAGCTCGTAAGTTGTCGCATCAGCTACTTTATTCCATGCAAGAGTGATGCTTGTCGGTGTCTTTGCTTCCTCATTTTCTGTCAGAGTAGGAACTGTAAGGTTCTTATTCAGTTTATCCTGCGGAAGTTTTCCGTCATTTTCAAATCCTTCAAGTACTAATGTCTGAGCAACACTCTTCGCATCTGCCTGTGCAAATTTCACATACAGTTTCGGTGTTCTCTTCACATCTTTTACAAGGTTCGCAATCTCTGTTTCTTTTTCCGATGCATATGTCTCGATTGCTGGAGATTCATCATAGAAGTAGACTGCTTTACCTGCTTCAGCCGATTTTTTATCAAAGTCTGCTTTGCTCTGCACTTTATCGAGAGTCAATGAATCACTTCCGTTTTTCGCTGTAACTTTTGTAGGTTCTTTGGATACATTTACAACAAATGTTGTATTTTTGTCTTTCTTGTATCCAGTGTAGTTTCCTGTTGATTTTTCAGCAGTAAGCGTTGCTGTTCCATCTTTTACCTCAGATGTATACTTGGTAGATACATGAGCGCCGTAAGAAGTTTTCGTAATTTTTCCATAATCGCCATCTTCTTTCAGATCATTTTCCACAAATTTTCCGTCATCTTCAAACATCGTGTAAGATGTTTTTCCATCCGGCCAAAATTCGACGATACGGTTTTCTTTCTTAATCTGCTCCGGTGTATTATTTTCTTCCCACATTGGAATAATAGCACCGTTTTTCACAAATACAGGAAGTTTCCAAAGTGGAGCTGCAAAGTTGTTGAGAACCTGTCCTCCCTGATACTGCTGACCTGTGAAATAGTCAATCCACACTTCTTTTGAATCCGGAAGATAAATATTATTTCTTACATCATTTCCCTTATCATCTGCAGCAGTGCTCTTATAAATCGGAGCTACAAGAAGATTCGATCCAAGCATGTACTGATACTGCATTTCTTTACTGCTTGCATAACTGTCGTCCGGATATTCAAGGAACATTGCTCTTATAAGCGGCAGTCCTGTATCTCCATTGCCTGTATCAATGTTTGCCGCCGAAGCTGCCCCAGTATAAATATACGGAAGAAGCTGTGCTTTTGTTTTCAAATACATACGGTTGATTCCTGTATATGGATCTCCAAACGTATATGGCATCTTCGCATAAGTTCCCCAACCGTCCATGTTAAGCATAAGTGGTGTAAATGATTTCCACTGATAATCTCTTGTAGCAATCAACTGATTTCCACCGAAGATACCATCCATATCACTTCCTATGTTTGGGTTACCGCTAAGAGAAGTTCCGATATATGTAGGAATGTGAAAACGGATGTATTCCCATTCACCGCCGTACTGGTCTCCTGTCCAAATACCACAGTAACGCTGCGATCCTGCCCATCCGTCAAGAGAGATAATGTTCGGACGTACCTTACCTTCTGTTGTAGCAATATCGTAAGCTGTCTTCACACCGTCAAGCTGCATGGAATATCCATGTCCAACCCATGCAACATCTGTCTTCAATGTAGAAACACCACCGACTTTAACTTCGTTTTTAAAATCACGAAGAAGCTGCCATTCTGTCTTCGGATTAGAATCCGGTGTCAGATAACTCTGTGTCCAAAGTCCTGTTGCTACCCCTTTTTCATTTGCATATTTTGTAAAGTCTGCAAGATTCTGTACGTTTGCCGCTACTGCCGCCAATCGTTCCTGAGAGCTTTTTCCTTCATTATCAACGCCGCCTGTCTTGCCATATCCGTTCTGACCGTATCCCGCACCATATCCGTCATTTGGGAGAAAATATCCAATTGGCATATCATATGTAAAATAATCGTCAATCACCTGTCTTGCCGAATACTTATAAGGAGCTTCTACTTTTGGATAGTTTTCGATGCCTACTGTTGGTTTCGTGCCGTTCAAAGACTCAATGTTCATTCCATCTTTCGGTTTATATCCCGTAGACATTCCGCTCTCATACTTTGTCGTTCCTGCACTTGTGTAAGGTTCATTTCCTTTGATTGTCCAACCCTTCCCACCTTCTGTATCTGACCATGAATCACGGTTGTATGCGTTCAAGTGACCTTCATAAAACGCATATTCGGGAAGGAGAACCGGATTACCTGTTACATGATAATACTCACTCAAAAGTTCCTGTGTTTTTTCACTGCTGTCTTTTCCATCAGAAACAAAATAATAAGCGTCAAACTCTTTTTCTTTATGAGTCGCTGTTACAGTATCTCCTTCACTCTTTCCAAAGTCATATTTACCGTCTGCAAATGTGTTTCTCAAAACACCATATCCACTTGTCGTGTAGTAAAATGGATTTGGAGATGCAACTCCGCCATCTGTCCAGTTACTTTCATTAGCAATATTTATCGTCTCGCCTGTATGTACGAATCTTCCATTCTGCGTACCTCCGCCATAGAAGTTCTCTCCATTGTTCTTCTTAAGAGTCTGCACTGTTGCCGAATTCGAGATGGACAATGCTTCTTTTTCTTCCATCACGACCTTATCGCCACTTAAAACTTTCATCTTCGCCGTAGCTTTATCGAATTCGACAGAAACCGATCCACTTTTAATCGTAATTTTTCCATCTTTATCCGAAATATCAGCCTTTGGATGTGAATAGTTAGAAGAGTCGTCTGAATACTGCTGAATCCTTCCGACATGAGCTTGCGATTTGGGAGTCGCATATTTCGAGAACTCGCCACTCGGATCTACGTTATATCTGAAGATCCCATCCTCAAGAAACGTAAGCTGCGCTGTAACGCCACCATTGAATTTCACAACAACGATATTGTCCTTGCTGCCTTTTTCCACTGACTCGACGCTTGTCAACTGCCCGGCAAACTCTTCCGCAGCTTTCGCCGGTATCGGCGGAAATGCTGTAAGCACCATGCCAAGCGCCGTAACAGTTACAGCAGCTTTCTTTCCTGCTCCTTTCATTTTCTTAGTCCATTTCATCTTTTTCCTTCTCCTCCTTTTCTACGGGTAAATTGTACAAAATGTTTGCATTTACCACTAAGTACTTTATTATATAATAATTTTCAATAAATGTATTTATATAAATCATTACCCATTTGTACTTTTTCACTTTTCTCACCCCTTATATCCACTATTTTCGTCAATTTTCAACATATATAAAGCTTCTGTCGATTTTCTTTCAGTTGCAAAAAATCCTTTTTCAACGCATTCTTGGATTGCGTTTTTATAAAATTATCAAACAGGGGAGAAAATGCATTTTCTCCCCTGTTCTATAGATTTACCTATGATCAATTTATACGAAGATGGAACTGTTCAATCAGACAAGCAATATTTTCTTCCGTATCTTCAAGCTCATCTGCGATTTGAGAAATCGTTTTTCCTTTTTCAAGTTTTTTCTGAATAAGAGTGCTTCTTTCTGCTTTTCTACCTTCTTCTCGTCCTTGCTTTCTACCTTCTTCTCGTCCTTGCTTTCTACCTTCTTCTCTCCCCTGCTCTCTTGCCTCTTCTCTCTGCACTTCGATATCTGTCTCATAGTCATATTCGTCTAATAACATATTGACAACCTCGCTTCCTTTTCGCATTAAATAATCAGCAAGAATCCCTTTTTCAATGCACTCTTTTATCGCTTTTTTATAAGGCTCTTCCTCCCCGGAGATCTGATAGTTCTGCACGATTTCCATGAACTGGCTGTATTCTTTCAGTACCTGACACTTTT
>OLNL01002004.1_pt1 | contig 16810 bp, 14 predicted proteins | sample 1672181 | NCBI WGS metagenome assembly OLNL01 (sample SAMEA3136656, study PRJEB25190) | human gut metagenome | biome: human gut; feature: human-associated habitat; material: faeces | place: Austria | collected 2013
GTGCAGCTGCCATTCCAATAAATGCTAAATTCATAATCTTTCTCCTTTATAAATACTATTTTTCAATCTTATCGTTTACTTTAAATGGTTCGTATGCGACTCCTGTCCATTCCAGACCTGCCTGGCCTGAGAACTCCAGCACATTCAGTCTGACACCGTGTACTACGACTGACAGGAAACACATGACAATGTTCAGTGCATGTCCGATCAATACAACCACAATACCAATGATGATAAGTGGTCCGTGGAATCCGGCTGCAATTCCGTTGAAGCTCTGAGAAATGGCAAGTCCTGCCATACCTACCGCAAACAGACGGATGTAACTCATAACGTTACCAAAACAGCTGATCGTATTTAAGAATACGGTAAATGCATCTGCGAGTCCTGCTTTAAGTCCCTGTGCAAATGTACGATCCGGTGCCATGCCGCCAAAGAGGACTACCAGCGCAAATGCTACGCCGATCAGTACAAAGATTGGTTTGATCGCCAGCTTCTCGCCGATTACCAGATAAAGTGCCAACAAATACATTGCAACAATCGCTACAAGCCATCCCAGGTCTGCCACCCAGCTCAGATCTTTGTTAGAAAGCTTCTTCTTGATCGAGATCAGACTTCCCAGTGCCATCTGAATTGCTCCGATGGAAAATGAGAACTTCATGATCGTGTTCTGCTGCGTAAGAGCAGTCACGCCAAAGTACCCCGGATAGTTTGCAAAATCAGGAATTACCAGTGCCCTCAGGAACGGAACATTCATTGCCGATTCCAGACCAAACCAGGTTCCGGTTATCGCACCCCATATGATCGTCACGATCGATAATACAAATAGCAAATAAACTGCATTATTAAATTTCTTTGATTTCGCTGCATATGCAATGGTTCCGATGAGAATCAGGCATCCATAACCTGCATCTCCAATAATCATCGCAAAGAACAGTGTAAAGAACAGGAAGAACCAAAGGGAAATATCCGGTTCTCTATATCCTGGAAGAATACCAAGTATATCAAATACCGGTTTGATCAGTCTGGATACTTTACCGTATTTCACTTTTGTAGGAATCTGCATATCATCCTCAGCTACATCTTCCTGCGCCCATGCCCAGCCATTTTCCTTCGCAGCTGCTTTGAATCTCGAAAGATCCTCTTCCGGAAGATATCCGGAGATCCACACAAAATCCTCATCGCTTTCTGCGGTCTCGCTTGCAGATGAATAATTCTCCGCGTTCTGGGCTTTCAACATCTGAACCTGAAAGCTTGACTCATACACTGCTGCTTTCTTAAAGACTTCATCACACTCAGCAATCTGCTTCTGACTGTCTTCTATCTCTTTTGTCAGTTCGTCGATTCCCTTTTCCGGAATTGCGAACTCTGCCGCAGGTATGGTCGCCGGCAGGCTTCCTATTACAGCAACGGTATCCATCTTGTCAATCGATGCCAGCCGGACCATCTGTACATTTTCATCCTGCACTGCCATCTCATACTCACGCTTACCTAATCGGTAAAAATGAAGATCATACCCTGCTTCTTTTAATTGTTTTAATTCAGCCGGAGAGAACTCACCCCAGGCTTTGATTCGTTCGATCTCTGCATTGGCTGCACTGATATCCTGAACCAGCGTGGACTTCTTATCCAGCGCATTCAGTACGCCCTGATACATTTCCTCAAATTCTTTGTCGGAAAGAACAGGTGCACTGTTTTTGTTCTTTGATTTCTTATCAGGTGCATAATCCAGCAGTTCCGTCGCCGTCTTGGAAAGTGTTGTAAATCTTTCCGTCGCCGCACGTGCCGGACTCTTCTTTTCTGCCAGATGCAGAAGTCCGAGATTACGAAGTCCTTCGAGCATCTCGTCTTTTCTGGAGACGGATGACACGACATAGACCATTTGCATCTTTTCTATCATTGTGCCGCCTCCGTTAATTTTTTCTTTGAAATCTTTCCGCGTACAACTGCCGCTGTCTGCTGATCTCCGAGGAATACACCGATCACGCGGATATTCTCCTTGGCTTCCGGAATCTTGACCTTCTCAAACAGATTCACTCGCTGTGAGGTAGAACGAAGTTCCTTCTCAAGGAGTTCCTCCTGCTTGCGGAGCGTCGATACCAGAGCATCCAGACGGGCAATCTCGCGAAGCTTTATAATCGCAGTATCAACCCACAAAGGATAGTCGTCAACGTCATAGCTGATATCTTTGAATGTCAGCTCCTGAAATGCAGGAACTGTCACGCCGGCGATATTCTCATTCTTACAGATAACGGTATCCGGCTGCACCAGGTAATCAAGCTTCATGTCCTCATCGAAGATTTCATTCTCCGCGAACACTGCTACCCAGTCATCCAGATCTCCGATCATCTGAGCACGTTCGACTTCCTTCTCATCCAGTTCAGCCTTGGTCTTCATGATCACTGACTGCAGCTGCTGCTTCTTAAGCTGCAGTGTCGGAAGATAACGCTGATACTGTTTCAGGCGGTCTTTCTGCACCTTCTGCTCATTTTTAGTAAGTTTGATAGCCATTAGCTGCTCCTTTTATTTTAATGCATCCTTATCCGGCCATCTCTCCTGCAGAAGACTTGTCTTCAAACCGGTCTCATTTGGCTCAAAGCACTCTGCAAGGATCTCCCAGCCAAGATCAAGTGCATCTTCAAGTGGAATGTTCACACTAAGATCCATTAATTTCGTCTCAAATAACTCGCCGTACTTCAGAAGCTTCTCATCCCATTCACTCATCAGGAATCCCATGGATTTCTTCTCAAGTGCTTCCTTATACTGAGAATACAGACGGATCATACCATCCATCAGTGCACGGTGGTCATCTCTCGTCTCACCATTTACATTCTGTTTCAGACGTGACAGAGATCCAAACGGTTCAATGTGTCCATTCTTCAGATAATACTGACCTTCTGTAATATAACCTGTATTATCAGGTACCGGGTGCGTAACATCATCACCAGGCATCGTCGTAACACCAAGGATCGTGATAGAACCGGCTCCCTCGATATCAACGGCCTTCTCATAACGGGATGCAAGACAGCTGTACAGGTCTCCAGGATAACCTCGGTTCGAAGGTACCTGTTCCATAGTGATCGCCATTTCCTTCTGTGCATCTGCGTAGTTCGTCATATCGGTAAGAAGTACCAGTACTTTCTTACCGTTAAGCGCAAACTGCTCTGCAACAGCAAGTGCCATATCCGGCACCAGCGTACACTCTACGGTCGGGTCAGACGCGGTATGGATAAACATAACCGTATGGCTCATAGCACCACCTTTTTCCAGTGTATCACGGAATGCAAGGTAATCGTCATATTTCAGTCCCATACCTCCAAGTACGATCACGTCTACTTCCGCCTGCAACGCAATACGCGAAAGCAGTGCATTGTAAGGTTCTCCGGAAATAGAGAAGATCGGAAGCTTCTGGCTCTCTACCAGTGTATTGAACACATCGATCATCGGAATACCGGTACGGATCATATTCTTTGGAAGAATACGCTTCGCCGGGTTAAATGACGGTCCGCCGATCGGAATCATGTTCTCAGTAAGTGCCGGGCCGTGGTCTCTCGGTACACCGGCTCCGTCAAATACACGTCCGAGCAGGTGATCTGAGAAGGATACCATCATCGGTCGTCCAAGGAAGCGTACCGGATCGCTGGTTCCTACACCCTGCGCACCTGCAAATACCTGCAGAGATACCACATCTTTATCAAGTTTAATTACGTTCGCATAACTGTCGCCTACCAGAGCCAGGTCGCCAAGGCGCACATCCTTCGCTCTGACAGTAACAACGTTACCGACGATTGATTCAATTTTTGTATATACTTTCTGCACGCTAACATCCTCCTACTCAACAGCTTTTGATTTGTAGAATTCTGAGATTTTCTTTTCCTGTGCGTAGAATTCCGGTGATTCGAATTCTGTACCATGCCAGTCAAGGAACTCCTGTCTCAACTGATTGAAGAAACCTCGGATCTCGTTTTTGTCATCCAGATCATAGGATGCCATCAATGCATCGTAAAGGACGCCAAACTCTTCCCGCTGTCTGTCCGGAGAGCATGCCGCATCAATCGGATCGAATGAGTTCTGCTGCAGATATACGGAATCAAGAAGCTCACCCTTCTGATAAATGATGTAATCTTCTGCGGAAGTTCCTTCCTCACCAACAACCTTCATCATCTGGTTGATCTCATTTCCTCTGTGCAGAATAGAACGTGCTTCCTCCACACGAGCCATATCTACAACTCCATCGTATTTGGACCATGAATCCATCGGATGGATCGCAGGGTACTTACGTGCATCGGAACGCTCTCTGGAAAGTCCGTGGAATGCACCGACTACCTTCAGTGTTGCCTGTGTTACAGGCTCTTCAAAGTTACCACCGGCAGGTGATACGGTACCACCGATCGTAACGGATGCAATCTTGCCATCCTTAAGTCTTACCTTACCGGCACGCTCATAAAACGATGCGATCGTAGACTCCAGATATGCCGGGAATGCCTCTTCACCAGGAATCTCTTCCAGACGTCCTGACATCTCACGCATGGCCTGTGCCCAACGGCTGGTAGAGTCTGCAAGAAGAAGTACATCCAGTCCCATCTGTCTGTAATACTCAGCCAGTGTTACAGCCGTGTAGCAGGAAGCCTCTCTGGCAGCTACCGGCATAGAAGATGTGTTACAGATAATGATGGTTCTCTCCATCAGAGATCTTCCGGTCTTCGGGTCTTCCAGTTCCGGGAACTCTTTTAAGATCTCTACAACCTCACCGGCACGCTCTCCACAAGCTGCCACGATAACGATATCTGCCTCACCATTCTTAGCTTCCATATGCTGAAGTACGGTCTTACCTGCTCCGAAAGGTCCAGGTACACAGAATGTTCCGCCCTTCGCTACCGGAAGGAACGAATCGATACAACGGATCTGTGTTACCAGAGGCTCGTCCGGGCGAAGTCTCTCTTCGTAGCACTTAACAGCCTTTTTGATCGGCTGGGTAATAACCATGCTAAGTTCTTTTTCTTCTCCATTGCAATTTTCAATGACACAAATTGTCGCTCTTACATGATAAGAGCCTTTTTCTTTGATTGATTTAACTTTCCAGTCACTGCCTTTCAGCGTGAATGGAACCATAATCTCATGTGTAAATAATCCTTCAGGAACACTGCCGATTGAATCTCCTGCTTCTACAGCATCTCCCACTTTTACAGATGGTGTAAATTCCCATTCTCTGTCCGGAATCGGATCAAGATATACACCTCTCTCAAGGAAGAAACCACACTGTTCTGCAAGATCCGGCAATGGGTTCTGAAGTCCGTCAAATACCTGGGTCAACAGACCTGGTCCGAGTTCTACGCTCATCAGTTCACCGGTGAATTCTACCGGATCTCCAACCTTGATACCGTTGGACATCTCGTAGATCTGCATGCTGGCAACACCGTTGTTAATACGGATAACCTCTCCTTTCAGACGTTTTCCATCAACAAGGATATAACCCACTTCATTCTTATGAACTGAACCATTAAAGCTGACATTCGCCAGGTTTCCATTAATACCAGTTACATATCCTGTTACTGTTTCCATCAAATTCTCTCCTGTTATAAGCTATAGACGCGCTGCTGCACCTGATCAAAAAGACGTTTGAATTCCTTCTGTCCCTTTGACTGAACAAAACAGCTCTGGCGCTCAAGCAATTTTAGTTTAATCGCATACCCGAATAAATATCTGTCATCGAAAGTATGCAGGCCTACCAATGAATCAAGATTATCAAATTCGCACTCCAGCAGGATCTTCTCTGCCTCCAGCGGATTCTTCGCAGCCATTGCAGCTCCAGCAACCTGTGCGATCACCGAATCCTTATCATAGGATGTCAGATACGGTCTTCCCAGACTCACGCTCCTCTGATAATTAAGCTCACCCATAAGATTCTTATAAAAAGCTGACCACTCTTTTAACAACGGTCCCTCTTCAGACGAAAGGGTGAGATTCTTCAACAATTCATACTTTGATTCACTTACATTTGACTGGCACATGTCAAGAAACTCATCGTAAGTCATCGGCATGTCACCATCTGTTCTCAGGTCCGGCAGGCTGGATATCAAATAATAATATGAAGCCATAAGCACCTCCTGCTAGAAATCAAGATTTCTGAAATATGGCATCAGCATCTGCATGATCTCTTCGTCAGAACAGTCAAAATAACCCGAACCATCTTTAGCTGCCAGGCGGAATCCCGCACGCACACTCTTGGTCGGTTTGATCTCAAGACCATTCTTAATTTCTTCTGCAAGTTCTGCTTTGAGCGAATCACTCACCTCAGCAACTTCAACGGAATAATTCTGTACATCTTCATCTGCCACAACAGCCTGGATCAGCTTGCCAAGTGCAGCATCTGAAAGGTTATTCTTAATCTTTGCAGAAAGGATCTTTTCAAATTCAGCCTGGACCTCATTCTTAAATGCAAGCATAGCATCGCGCTTTGCCTGCTCAGCACTAAGTGCTGCACTCTCTTTCAGAATGTTGATCTCTTTTTCTGAAGTCTCCTGAATATTCTTAGCCTCAGCCTTCGCATCCGCAATAATCATTTCAGCCTTTTTCTTAGCTTCTGAAATAATTGCTTCTGCTTCCGCATTCGCCGCATCAATGCCGTCCTTGCGGATTGACGAAACTAAGTCTTGAATCTGTAACTCCATAATTTCACTTCCCTTCATTTTTCAATTGTACTATTTAAGAAACAATTCACGTTTAATTATAATACATACTTCTTCTATAAACAAGAATTATTTCCAAGCATTCTGACACATTTAATATTTTGTCCAGATTTTGGAAAATTGTCTAACAATTATCATTTTCCATCTTGTTAGTTTCTCCTGTTTTGTCATTCAAATTCATGTTCACCCCATTTCCGATTTATTTTTATAGATTTACAATTCCGCAAAAAATGCTTGACATTTGAAATAGCAGGTCTATAATAATTTTTTGTAAAAAAGAATATCGTTCACCGAAATTCATTGATGAGAACAACGCCTTGTTTATCGCTCATTCACAGAGAGCCTGCGGCTGGTGGAAGCAGGTAATGGCAAAATAAGGATATCCTCTCTAAGAAGCGGGTTGAAAGTAATATCAGTAGACCTCGCCGTCATCCCACGTTACAGGGAACGCGTATATTAGTACGTAAGAAAGTGTTGCAGGAGTATTTCTGCAGAATCAGGGTGGTAACGCGGATAGATTTCGTCCCTTTTCAGATTGTTCTGAGAAGGGATTTTTTATTTCTTTCATATCGAATCCGGTGAGCAGTAATTATCAAAAGGAGGAAATACTTAATGAAAGCATTACAGAAAGCAAGCAAATTTTTATCAGACTACACCTCGGTCGTCGTAATCGCAATCGCAGTAGTCACATTTTTCCTTCCATCTATGATGGGATGGGTGAATCTGGCACTATTCACGGATATGGTGGCAAATAAATTCACCTGCCAGTCTATTATCATCGGAATCATCATGTTCAGCATGGGGCTTACCCTTACAACAGAAGACTTTAAAATTCTGGCACAGCGTCCATTTGACATCTGCGTCGGCGCGATTGCCCAGTACCTGATCATGCCATTCCTGGCATTTGCAATTTCAAAAGCATTAAATCTGCCAGACGGAATCGCACTTGGACTGATTCTCGTAGGATGCTGTCCTGGCGGCGTATCTTCAAATATCATGTCATATCTGTGCGGCGGCGATGTAGCATTCTCCGTAGGAATGACAACCGTATCCACATTGCTTTCACCAGTCATGACTCCGCTGTTGGTATCCTTCCTGGCAAGTGGTACACAGATTACGATCAAAGGTCTTCCAATGTTCGTATCTATCATCGAAACGGTAATCCTTCCTGTAGGTGTCGGATTCTTATTAAATTATCTTCTCGGAAAGAAACAGGCATTCCGCGAACTTCAACAGGTAATGCCTGGAATCGCAGTTCTTGGTCTTGCATGTGTAGTAGGAGGCGTTGTATCCTCACAGGGAGCCAAATTCTTCCAGTCAGGTGTTGTAATCTTTGTTGCTGTACTGCTTCACAATGGATTCGGATATCTGTTGGGATACGGAGCCGGAAAACTGGTTGGAATGAACACATCAAAGAAGAGAACCATCTCCATCGAAGTTGGTATGCAGAATGCAGGTCTGGCAACAAACCTCGCAACAACAACCGCACAGTTTGCATCCACACCGGAATCCGCAATCATCTGCGCTGTATCCTGCACATGGCACTCCATCTCAGGAACCTTACTTGCCGGAATGTTTGCAATGCATGATAAACACAAAGAGAAAGCTGCTGAAAACGTAACAGTTGCAGCACACTAAATATATTATAAAGAAGGCTCTCAGTGCACTCTAAACACTGAGAGCCTTCCTATCTTCTATACTTCTATACTTATATGACTAATCTGTTAATTCTTCACATCTTTCCGTCGGATAAATCACTCCTTCTTTCATAACAAAAGCACAATCTAACAACGCATATGGATCTGTCATCAAATCTCTTTTCCATGCAGCTATATCTGCATATTTGCCAATTTCCAACGTACCAATCTTATCTTCTAACTGAAGAATCTCTGCATTCACTTTTGTCGCAGCATGCAAGGTACGGAATGTTCCCATTCCACTCTCCATCCATGCTTTAAATTCATAGCCACTTTCATAATTCTGATGTGTAGCAACCATATCTGTACCATAACCCAATTTACATTTACAGTTTTTAATTACTTCACGTCCGGCCTGCAGCGCATCCTTATAATACTCAAGCTTAATCCTGTATTCCTCCTGTTTTGTCTGAATCATAACCGGATCATAATGTACCGCTTCTTCATACGGGCAAAATGTAGGAACAACATATACATCATTATCTACTATCATCTGCGCTGTTTCTTCATCCATTAACGAACAATGTTCCATTCCGTCAATTCCAAACTTAATAAGCTTCTGCATATGATCCACACTATACACATGTGCCGTTACCGTTTTCCCCCACTCATGCGCTGTATCCATGACTGCTTTCAGTTCTTCATCATTTAACTGCTGCTGTGATGGATTATCATAAGGGGTAAAGAAACCTCCTGTTGCCATGATTTTTATAAAATCTGCACCATACTTGATTTCTTCTCTGACTGCATTTACAAAAAAGTCCTTTCCCGCTCCAAGCGACAGTCTTATATTTTGCGCTATATTAGACAGTTCTGGGTTTCTTGCAAATCCCTGTGAAAGGTCTCCGTGGCTTCCTGCCCCACACAAAAATCTAGGCGCAGCAACAATTCATGACCCCGTAATGTAGCCCTTTTCTATTGCACGCTTCACATCCAGAACTCCAAATCCATTGGAAGTAATTCCTCCCGGATGTCTGACTGTCGTAAAGCCTCTGGACAATGTCTTCTGCGCAGTTCGGATGATCGCAATGGTTTTTGCTTCTTCCGAAGTCGTGTATACCTCTTCTCTGATTGTATGCCAGTCTATATAATCCATATGCATATGCGCATCAATCATTCCCGGAGTGACTGTTGCATCTGAAAGGTCGATAACTTCTGCCGTTTCCGGCTGTGGAATATCCCTTCCTATTGCTTCAATCTTTTTATTCTTAACCAGAATTTTGTATCCTTCTTTGAATTCCTCATCAATTCCATTATAAAGCTTTCCACAAATAATATATGTATACTTATCCATATTCTACTCCTTTCACAATTCTACTTGCATTCTTTGTGCTTCTCTTTTTTATAATCCAATATATATATCACTACCGATACCGCAATTGCTATCAGCATGTAATATGCGCTGTTTACTGCTGTGCAATAACAGAAAAACAGACAGATTGCCAATGGAGCAAGAAAATACAGAAACTGCTTTTTCCCTTTCAGTACAGTTTGTGCAACAAGCCCTCCAAACAATGCCGGAACCACATAATCAAATGCAGGCTTGATCACCGGCGATTCCAAAACCGGAGCAAGAGGAGTTGCAATCACTACGCCTAACGCTACTATTACAACGGTTGTAATAACAGATGCTCCACATGCAATAATAGCCATCGTATGACATTCATCTGTATTTGGCTTAATACCCAAAGAATTGATCGTTCCGATTGTTGCAGGCATTCTAAGATTCGTAACATTTCCCGTAATATAAGATATATACAAGGCACCAGGTCCCATAACCGACATATATCCAATCGTCTCTGCCGGCCAATATGGTGCCATAAATAGAATAACTGCTACAAATCCCGGCCATAGTGCTTTAAAATCAGGCCATATTCCATACACACAGCTAATGGCCACCGGAAATGCCGACATCGCCACCAGTAACAGTAAACTGGATGCAATGCCAAATCTATGTATCCACTTAGAATATCCATTATCTACCATATTCCCACGTCCTTTCTTTAAAAGATAATGCACGCTGCTACCATCGCAACCACCATACTTATGGTCATTAGATAATCTGACAGCCAATTTGCTTTTGGTCTCTTATTATGAATCCATACCATCAATGCCCCAACAGCAAAACTAATGCTGAAGACAACTCCTTTTGTAGACATTGCACTAAATCCATAAGAAACCGATACATATGCCATAACACCGGCAAGACATCCTGCGCCAATTGACAGCACCAATTTCATATCAATCTTTTCCGCCTTTTCATACAGCATAGAAATAGGTCTAATCGCAAGGGATGACCAAAGTACACATGCACTTCCTCCAACTGTCATTACCCATGCTGCTGCAACCCATCCGATCGCACTATAATCATTCAGCTTCAGCGTCTCTCCTACACATTCCAAAGCTGTCGTTGCTGCATACGTTTCGTAATATGCAGATCCAATAATCGACAATCTTAACCACGGAAGCGGAACGCCCAGCAATGGCATCAGCGAAATTAACACAAGAAGAACCGGAAGCGTCGGCATAATACTAATCGTAATCCCTGTTGTCAGTCCTTTCTTTATCTGCGCAGGCTGAAGACCTAATTCCAGTGCATGCTTCCATGCTTTTTTCATGAATATCAGACATTGCACAATAACAGCTAACAACAAGGCTCCTACCCATAGATACATCCAAATAGCATTGCATATCTTTGTATATAGCATATAATCCCTCCATTCTTCCAAAACCGCAGTTTGTTGTTTGTTATAATATTAACTGTTTTCATTGATAATGTCAACCTTCTTATCAGTTTTCTTACTTTTTATTCGTTAATTCTCTTTCTTTTATAGTATATATTCTTATTTTGCCACACTTTTTCCAGGCTTTTTATACTCATACCACGGTCTGTTTTTAGGCAGCTTATCGCAAAAAAAAGATTGCAGCTTATTTTCACTGCAATCTTTTCTCTGATTTTTAAATCATCCTCATAAATTCAATATACAAATTAAAGTTTCGGCTTCCATAATACCCCAATGAGAAAGAACCATTCTGTACACACCAGTCCATTATAATCCCCCGTTCCAACAATAAGACATCGTGCGTCAGTTCGTCTGCCGAAATGTCTGCCCGAATTTCGCCCTTCTCCTGACCCTCTTTTATTATTTCTTTTACAATCTTTATATAATACCGGTTTGGATTCAAAAAACAGTCCTGACTCTTTTTAGCTAGCTGCGATTGATACAATGCCGCCAGTAATTCTGCTGATACATTTACCTCAATAAAATATGAAACATACTGGCTTAATTGTTTTAATTTTACCAAACTCTCCTGATTCTGATCCATATTTTCATAGAACTTTTCATACTCCCGATCGAAAACAGAATACAAGGAATTCAGCAAATCTTCTTTTGCTTTAAAATAATAATAAAATCCACCCTTCGAAGTTCCCACTTCCCTGATAATATCATTTACCGTAGTATTCTCATACCCATTTTTATAAAACAATTCCCAGGCTGTATCTATAATTTTCTGTCTTAAGTCTACACCATTTTTCATTTTCACCATTTTGTGCCTCACATTGTAACCATATAGTTCTAGTATACACAAAAAAGTGATAAAATTCAAAATAATTATCGTATAGCTTTACCCCTTCCGGTAACTGAGCTTATACATCACTCACCCTCCTGCACTTCCAATCCGGTCGCAGTTCCTCCATTTTCCTCTGCAACTCTTCTGCAAAGCTTTTCAAAATCTGCAATCGCATCTTCTGATCCCATCATCCACAGAATGTCTCCTGCCTCGATCAAAGTCCCCGCTGTTGGAAGTTCAAGAATCTTACTATACGGCGTCTTCAATCCCACGATCATCAGGTGATAACGATCCTGAATCCTCGACTCACGGATCAGCATATTACAAAATGTGTCTGTCTCCAACACACGATATTCAATGCAGCTTAACGGTGATTGCTTCTCTGCGTCTCCGTATCCCATGAAATCTTTCAGCGACATCACAGAATATTTGCTTCCCACATCCTGATAATCCCGGAATCTGTCCAGCGCTTTTGCAACTCCAACCGCAAACACACGGTCGCCGCCATACACATGCACGCTTCCGCCCGGAACCAGAATAATCTCCGTCTTTCTCTCTATTTTAATAATGAATACATTCTGTCTGCGTCCCCAGTATAATTCCATAAGTGTCTTGCCCGCATATTCCGCATCCTTCGGAACTACAAACGACATAACCTTATAATCATTTTCAAAACTGTCTACAAAGCCCGGCATTGTGATCATTGAATTCGATTCTGACATACTCGCAAATAAAAATGCTGCTCTGGTAAGTGTAGAATATTCTTTTCTCGCTCTGTAATCCTTCAGATATAATCCTGCGCCAGCTAGCATCCATACTACGAATATGAGAATCGCCCCGCCGCCCATATACACCGGCTGTCCCGGTATAAACAGCAAAATAAATAAACCTGTCATGCAGATTGCCGCGAACCATGCCATAGGAAGCCCACCCGGAATCCGATACGGTCTCTTCAATGCCGGCTCTTTCTTTCTGAGAATGATCAGGCAAAATGCCGTAATCATCCAGCTTGCGACATATCCTGCTGCTGAAAAACTTGTCAACGCACCAATCAGACCACTTCCGAGAAATGGACCCATCAACGATGCTACCAGACTGACTTTTAATGCATTGACCGGTGTCTTATATACGGGATGCTGTCTGGATAAACTAAACGGAACAATGCTGACTCTCGCCATCGCCATCATAATCTGTGAAGATGCCATCATGAAACCATTCCATGTTGTAAGCAGACCACAGATAGCACCAATCAATATAGTTACATACAATATATTACCAACGCTGCCCGGATAAAGTGTGCGGAACATCCTGGCTGCAGACGGATTAGAAAACTGGATGAATTCCTTCCACGGAAGAGCTCCTCCTAATGTAAAAAGAAGTAATGCATAAAACAAGCACGACAAAACAACCGTAATTACAACTGTTTTGCCTACTCCCTTCGTATCTCCTCCTGCACTTTCTATTCCCTGCGGAATTGTCTCAAACCCAGCAAGAAAAAACGGTACGGATGCCAAAATAGATGCCATACCTCCGAGAAACGAATGATGACTTCCCACTCCTGTATTCTCGTAAAATGGCTCCAGGTTATGCACATTGAATTTCATTGCCGCACAGATCATCGCCAGGATACCTGCCCCCACTAATGCCATACACAATACTTTCTGTAAGGTTGCCGATGATGCCACTCCTTTTCTGTTAATCATATAAAGAAGAATGGAAATAGCCGTTCCAAGAATAATATGACCGATGTAAATATCTGCGCCAGCCAAAGTATATAATGGTATTCCCGCTTTCAGGATCGGAAAGACAATACTCAGAATATCTACCACATAGATAGCTTCCCACGGAATGATCGTGATAAACGCTCCAAATGCCGCCCATCCTGATATAAACGCAATCCTGTCACCAAATGCCCGGAACGCATACGCCATACCTCCTCCGGATACCGGAAGCATCGTACATAGTTCGCAGTAGCAAAGGGCAATCGGCACCATAAGAATCATCGCCACCATATAGCCTGCTGCTGCAGGCAGCGGACCTCCGCTGCTGTTCATCCAGCTGTTAATTGAAACCGCCCAGCCAACACCTACGATCGCACCAAAACCAATACAGAAAAAGTCAACTGCGGATACACCTTTCTCCTTTTTCATTCTCTCGTCCCTCCTTTTTCTAACTCACGCTACCTCCTTTTATCCCACTTTGTATCACATTAAAGTCATTATATTCCTGCGTCCATCTTTTAACAATGTATTTTCATAAACTCATTATACGACTTACTTATTTCAAAATTCTATGTTCTTATGTGTCCTATCACAAAACTCCTGTATTTGAAAAAGATGCGCTATCCAAACATGCCAAAAAAGCCTCTCATCTCGGCACAACGCCGACATAAGAGGCTTTCTCTTCTCTGTATTAAATATATTTTTTCAATATCTCATTCATCCGATCAAACTGTTCTTCCATCTCTTTCACCAGTCGGAACTGCGTTCTCGCACGTACCAGGTTGTGCTCCGGATAAGCCGTTTTAAAATATACATCTCCCTGCAGATAATCTGTCAGGAAACGCATACCGCACTCCAGCGTCATAAGTCTAGCGCCCCATGGAAGACTCGCGATCTCAGCCGGTGTCAATACATCCTTTGCCATCTCCAGATATCCCTTGGTATAAATATCGTAAAGATTGATATCAAAATGTACTTTATCCAGATCCGGCTCATCCTCTTCCGCCGTAGACGCACCGAATCGAATGGAATCACCAAAATCATTAGCTGCAAGTCCCGGCATGATCGTATCCAGGTCAATAATGCATAATCCTTCATCTGTATCTGCATCAAACAGAATATTATTCAGCTTGGTATCGTTATGCGTTACACGAAGCGGAAGCTTTCCTTCCTCCAGCTGCTTCATCAGTACGCCGCAGTCGTCTTCACGTGAAAGCACAAATTCAATCTCCGGCTTACACTTGCGCGCTCTGTTCTTCACATCTTTGCGCTGTGCATCCTTAAAATCTCTGAGACGTTTTACCGTATCGTGGAACTGTGGAATGGTCTCATACAGACTCTCTGCCGGATAATCACCCAACTGCTTCAGAAAATGTCCAAAGCTTAATGCTGACTGATAGAACTGCTCCGGTCTCTCCACCTGCTGATGGCAAATGGAATTCGCCACATAATGCAGGCATCGCCACGGCTGTCCGTTATCATCCTCAAAGTAGGTCTCGCCGGATTTGGTCTTAATGTAAGACAATGCCTCGCGATCCAGATCTCCGCCTTCTTGACGGATGATATTACGCAGATATTCGGTTACGCCAAAGATATTGTCCATAACCTGATCCGGATTCTTAAATACATTTACATTAATACGCTGAAGCACGTATAACGGCACATCGTTGCCATTCTGATCCGGCATATACACCGCATATGTCTCATTGATATGTCCTTCTCCAAATGGCTTCACATAGCTGCACAGTGGTCCAAAGCCAAATGCATACACTGCATCTTCCAGACTCCGGCTGTCCACACCTTCGATCTTTCTTCTTGTAGAGAAGATGACCTCTCCTGCTTCTACCTTGCATCCGGATTCAATCGTACAATTTGCTTTGACCACACTGCCAAGTCCGACATGAGCGCCCGCACATACAACGGAATTATGATCTACAACCGCGCCGCTGTTCACCAGTGCTGCGCGTTCAATCTTTGTATTCGTATTCACTACCGATCTCTGCATGATAAAACAGCCTGGCTCCAGAGTCACACTCGGACTTACCACAGCTGACGGATGCACAATCGCAGGAACTTCATATCCCTCTTCCAGCAATTTATCCGTCCAGAACAGACGCGTCTTATTATTGCCAAATGCAGCAACCGCAACCGGATAGTCCTCGTGCTTAATCACATAGTCACAGCACATGCCGATCACATCGTCTTCCTTTACCATATCATCCAGAAACACTATCTCTTCGTATCCCAGTGCCTGTGCGGTCTCCTTGATCATATGACCAAAGCCGCCGGCTCCAAGGATTAATAAACTCTTCATATGTCTTGCTCCTATTTAATCCTGCCATGCATCTCCTGCAGTGATGCAATCTTGCCGCCGTCAAGATTATTGACCGCATGGATTCCTGTTGCCGCTGCCATAGCCGCTGCCATTGTCGTGCAGTACGGAATCCTTCCCTTAATCGCAGCTTTTCTCAGGTAGCTGTCATCATATACACTGTCTTTTCCAACCGGTGAGTTCACGATGATATCCACCTTTCCATTCGTGATCTCGTCGAGTACATTCGGGCGCCCCTCACACAGCTTCTTTACTTTTTCAGCCGGAATGCCAGCTTCATTGATCAGCTGACATGTGCCTTCTGTTGCAATGATACGGAAATTATTCTCATGGAACAGTTTCGCAACCTCTACAACTTCTGCCTTATCTTTGCGGTTTACAGAGATCAGCACAGTTCCTGACAGCGGAAGTTTGGACTGAACTGCTTCCTGCGCCTTGTAAAATGCCTCTCCGTATGATTCAGAAAGTCCCAGTACTTCTCCGGTAGATCGCATCTCCGGTCCTAACAGCGGGTCTACTTCCGGGAACATGTTGAATGGGAATGCTGCCTCTTTTACTCCGTAATATGGAATCACTTTCTCTTCCAGTGCAGGTACCGGGCTCTCCTTACCGGTCAGCTCACGCGTAATGATCTCCGTTGCGATCGGCACCATACGCACATTACAAACCTTTGACACAAGCGGTACGGTACGGGATGCTCTCGGGTTCGCCTCAAGCACAAATACCTTGCCATTCTCGATGGCGTACTGCATATTCATCAATCCCTGTACATGCATTTCTTCTGCAATCTTTCTTGTATAT
>OLNL01002032.1_pt1 | contig 16623 bp, 12 predicted proteins | sample 1672181 | NCBI WGS metagenome assembly OLNL01 (sample SAMEA3136656, study PRJEB25190) | human gut metagenome | biome: human gut; feature: human-associated habitat; material: faeces | place: Austria | collected 2013
ACTCCCTGCCGCCTTGAAAGAGACGGTGTAAATATCTCATGCACATTACAGGATGATGTAATGTCACTAAACACAGGTGCATTGACAGCGCTTATGAGAAAAAGCGATGACGAAGATGAAATGGAGCACATGCTTGACGGTCTTCTTGAAGTTGTGCCTGAATTGCCGCTTACGCAGGAAAAACTAAACATCTTTCTTACGACATTAAAATCGATTCTTCCTGATGTTGATATTTCTTTAAACCATGAAGATGATGATAACGAAAATTTTGTAAAAGACGATGCAGCCGAGAATTTCTATCAAAAAATCGACTCTGAAAATGTTGATGATTTTATAGAAGACTCGCAGGATTCCAAACCTTCTATAAAACTGGACAAAGTCTCTGTGACAAACCAAAGCGCAATAATACTTACAAAGCGTCCCTCTATCACAGCAGGCGTTTTACATGAGCTTACACAAATTGCTGAAAAACCAAGCGGTGTTTTTAGAGAAACAGCACTTTCTGTTGTAAATGACGAATATCTTAGAGGAATCGGCAAGCTGTTTGACAAATCCGGTAAAGAAAAGAAAGAGTTAAAAGACTTTGCTGCAGTAACCCCTCTTTCTTTAAGCGATTCACAGGAAGATGTAATAAGAAAAATTGAACAAAACCCGCTTCTGGCTGTTTATGGCCCTCCTGGAACAGGTAAATCTCAGACAATTGTAAACCTGGTTGCACACCTTGTTGCAAACGGTAAGACTGTTCTTGTGGCTTCTCGAATGGATAAAGCAGTGGATGTTGTTGCACAAAGATTGAATGAACTGGGTGCACCTTTTCTTGCTTTAAGAGCAGGCCGATTAAATTATCAAAAACAGTTGAGCTTCCAGCTGCAAGATTTGATTGCAAATAAAATAGATATTGATACAGGTTACGAAGAAGCAATTCTTGTTGATGTAGAGGACATGTATGCTCTTTTAAATGCAATAAAAGAGCTTGAAAACAAATGCGAAAAAATCATAGAGCTGGAGAAGAGCTGGCAGGAAGTTATGGCAAGAAAGCTCGCTCTTGAGGCTGATCTTGGAGAAAAAATATTTATAAACAAAAAACTCAAAAAAGATGAAGTTGATGAGATAAAAAAAGTTTTATCAAGTATTGAAAAAAATCTCGAAAAATCCGGTATTTTCTCTTCAATTTCAAATTCTCTTTCCGCAATGAAGCTTAAAAAGATATTAAACATAAGCTCACTACCTGCAGAGCCAGAATCAATAATGAGATTGTCTTTGGAGCTTCAGGCTGCCGAGATGGAATGTGAAGCAAGGATGGTTGAAACAAGAATCCACAAAATAGGAAACATCCATCAGATACTCGGCCAAATAAAACAGCTTAAGAAAAAACAAAAAGGCCTTGCCGTAGACATTCTCAAAAACAAAAGAAGAGAATCTCTAAAAGGTCTTTTAAGAGACCAGATAAAAAGACAAAGACTTATTGTACACACAAAAGCTATTGTTGAAAGAAAGAAAAATCTGCAAAACAGACTGCTTGAAGAAGAAGATTTTACACCCCTATTAGAAGCATTTCCATGCTGGTGTGTTACAACTTATGCAATTTCAGGCTCATTGCCTATGAAATCAGGGTTATTTGACGTTGCAATAATTGATGAAGCATCTCAATGCGATATAGCAAGCTGCTTCCCTATTTTATTCAGAGCGAAAAAAGCAGTTATTGTAGGGGACGATAAACAGCTTCCGCACCTTTCATTCCTTGAAAAAGCAAAAGAGCAATCCTTTTTAAGCCAGTACAATATTCCTGATAAATACCAGCTTATGTGGAGATTTAGAACAAACTCTATGTTTGATCTAGCAAATTACTATTCAACAAACCCTGTTTTGCTAGATGAACACTTTAGAAGCTACTATCCAATAATTCAATTTAGTAATCAGGAGTTTTACGGCAACAGAATTCGCATTATGACAAAAGATTCGGGTTCAAATGACGTACTGGAGCTCCATCTTGTAACAGACGGAAAAGTAGACTCAGATGCAACAAGAAACATGCCTGAGGTAGAAGCTGTTGTAAAAAGAATACACGAGCTGATACTACAAGACGAAGGAAACGAAGACAACCCTGTATCAATAGGTGTTGTATCTCCTTTTCGTGGACAGGTGGACCTGATAGGCAAAGCACTGCGTCAGGTTTTGACAGAATCCACAATAAGAAGACATCAGATAGAAGTAGGTACAGCACATACATTTCAGGGTGATGAGAGAGATGTTATGATTTTCTCGCTTGCTGTTGCAGACAACAGTTTTGCACAGAGTTTAACATTTCTGCAAAAGCCAAACTTGTTTAACGTAGCAATCACCCGTGCAAGAAAAAAACTGATAACTTTCCTTTCAAGAGACCCCAAAAGCCTTCCGGCCGGACTTTTAAAAGATTATATAGAATACACTCAAAACTATATTGAAAGTGCAAAAGAAGACGAGTTTTCAAGTAAAAACAAATTCAAAAATTCTTTTGAACAAACCGTTGCACAGGCATTAATAATGGAAGGTCTTGAAGTAAAAGCAGGATTTGAAGCAGCAGGTGTTTATCCTGATATTATGGTAAAAGATGAGTTTAACAATGAAGTCATTGTTGAAATTGACGGTGTTGAAGACAATCTTAAATCAAACACAAAAGATATTAAAAAGCAGACCATACTGGAGAGAGCGGGCTACAAAGTAGTCAGAATGTCTTTCCGTGAATGGGAACACAGCTCACAAGCCTGCATTGACAGAGTAAAACAAATCCTTGTAAAAGTAGATTAAAAACCTATGAGCATTGATAATTCAGAATATGGGTAACCAACAGATTTTGCAATAACAGGATCTGTTAATTTCCCCTGGAAAGTGCTCACGCCTTTATACAGCTCCGGCATTGATTTGACGGCAGCAATAAAACCTTTTGTCGACAATCTCAAAAGATATGGCAATACATAGTTGTTGAATGAAATTGTAGCAGTACGTGCAACGCAACTTGGTATATTCGGTATTGCACAATGTATAACACCATGTTTTTCAAATGTCGGGTTTTCAAAAGAAGTAGGTTCCTCAATAGTTTCTACAATACCGCCCTGGTCAATTGAAACATCAATGATAACAGAGCCTTTTCTCATATTTTTGACCATATCTTCTGTAATAATATGAGGAGCTTTTGTACCGACAATCAATACTGCACCGATTACAAGGTCAGCAGTCTTAGTGAATTTTTCAACATTGTATTTGTTGGACATGGCCGTATTAACCCGTCCCTGAAATAGCTTTGCAGCCTCGCTTAATTTTTCGGGTGAAACATCGAGCATTGTAACAATAGCTCCCATTCCAAGAGCAACTTTTGCAGCATGAATACCCACCACACCAGCACCGATAATCAATACTTCACTCGGGTAAACGCCTGGTACACCGCCAAGCAATTTACCTACTCCACCATATGTGTTTTCAAGAAGCCTTGCTCCTATTTGTATAGAAACACGTCCTGCAATTTCGCTCACAGGCATAAGCATAGGCAATCTGCCGTCAGGCATTTGTATTGTTTCGTAATCTATTGTTGTAATTTTTTTCTTTAACAGCACGTCAAGCAATTGTGGCTCAATTGCAAGGTGAGCATACGATAAAACTGTTTGGCCGTTTTTGAGAAGAGCAAACTCGTCTTTTTGAAGCTCTTTAACTTTTACAATGATTTCTGATTTTGCATAAACATCTGCAGCTGTTTCAAGAATTTTTGCGCCCGATTGTTCATACATTTCATCAGTAAAACCGATTTTTAAACCTGCACCCTTTTCAACATATACAGTATTGTCATTTTCGATAAGAGTTTTTACAGACGATGGTATTAATGACACTCTGTTTTCACAGCTTTTAATCTCCTTAGGAACGCCTATTATCATTAATACCTCCTTAATTTTAAACTTCTACGGTTTTGGATGCTTGTTCAATTTCGTCAATAATCAGGTTAGCCGCAGCAATCGGATCATCAGCAGCAGTAATAGGACGACCAACAACCATATAATCAACACCGGATCTGATTGCGTCTGCCGGAGTTACAACCCTTATTTGGTCGTTAACAACTGACCATGTGGGCCTGATTGCAGGACAAAGAATAATAAATTCGTCACTAAATTCTTTTCTTATTTTTCTCGCTTCCGAAGCACTTGCAATTACGCCGTCAATTTTAGATTCTTTGGCAAGATAAGTAAGATGAGAAACATACTCATCAATATTCATTTTTACGTTTAACTCTTCTGTCAATGTTCTTTGGCCAAAGCTTGAAAGAAGTGTTACACCGAGTCGGCGCCGGCATATTGAATTTTTTTGCGGTTTCTCTTGCCACTTTAACCGTTGTTGTAAGCATTTTTGTACCGCCTGCAAGATGTGCGCTAAAAGTTGTTACGCCTCTTTTTATCAGGTTTGAACCTGCCTTTGCAACAGTGGAAGGAATATCGTGAAATTTACCGTCAAAATAAATCTCACCGCCCAGTTTTTTAATCAAATCAATTGCGTCATAAGCGCAAGAAGTAAATAATTGAGGACCTACTTTAAAGCAGCCCACGTAATCTTTTAAAAGCGTTACTAATCGTTCGACTTCTTCTAAAGAGTCTGTATCCAGTGCAAGAACAATACGGTCCTTGGCTGTTAAATTTGTATTGTTAAAACCCATACCAATCCCATTTATCTATAAGCTATAGCCTTATCAATATAGCATTTTAAAACACAAGTTGCAACCGATTATTTGCAAAAAGTTTGTATAAACCCCAAAGACCGACCTTTTAGCGAACGATAGGAAGGAACAAGATACACTTCCGTAGTTTTTACATAACCATAGGTACGCTCCTGTATATCGTTAATGTCTTCACAATTAACATCAAAAACACCAAATACTTTTCCGTCAGGAGACCTGTAAACGCCAAGATGTCTCAAATAAAGATGCTGAGCAGAACGTGAATCATAAAGCCATCCCGATGGAAGTTTTTTCCAGGTAGCATTATTTTCGTTAAAGTTGAGCATATTTGCATCAATCAAGAACGAGGCAATATTGTCTCGCATTAAATCCCCGCGCGCTTTGTTTTGTTTATCAACCTGACGTGATACAGCGTACAGCTGTGCACCAAGCTGCGAATTCGTTCTTGCAGCAGCCGGGATAGCTATAGAAAGAACCGCAAGAGTTAAGACAAGTTTTTTTAACATCTTGAAAATACTTCAATCTCAAGTGAATCCATTGTATTTGCAAGGAAATACGCAGAGCTGGCAATCATAGATGCGTTATCAGTACAGTATTTCATTGCCGGAGCAAAAATTTTGTACCCCTTATCTTCAAGAGAGAAAAATTTCTTTCTTATTTCAGAATTGGCAGCAACACCTCCGCCTAGCACAATCTGCTTTATGCCGTATTTTTCAGCAGCCTTGAGTGTTTTTTTAAAGAGTGTGGAGGTAATACATTCCTGAAAACTTGCCGCAACATCTTCTTTTGGTATTGCACCGAGTTCTTTTTCCAATTTTCTCGTGAGGTTTAAAACAGCAGTTTTTAAACCTGAAAAACTGAAATCAAATTCGCCCGGAACTTTTGCCTGCGGAAGCTGATATGCTTTCGGATTCCCGTTTGGCGCCATTCTGTCAAGGTTCAAGCCTCCGGGATATGGAAGCCCCAATAGTCTTGCAACCTTGTCATATGCTTCACCTGTGGCATCGTCAATGGTTTCACCGATAATCTGCTGATTCAAGTAGTCATCAACCTTAATAATTTGAGTATGACCACCGCTTACAAGCAAAGCTATCATTGGCGGTTTTAAATCAGTATCAATGTAATTTGCACAAACATGAGCGTTCAGGTGGTTTACACCGATAAAAGGTTTGTCATACGTAACAGCCAGAGCTTTAGCTGCATTTAAACCAACAAGCAGTGAGCCGACCAATCCGGGCCCGACTGTAGCAGCAATTGCAGTAATATCATCCGGTTTTAAGCCGGATTGTTCAAACGCCTGTGCGATTATTAAATTAACAGCATCGAGGTGTTCTCTGGCCGCAACTTCGGGCACAACCCCTCCAAACTGTTGATGGGTTTTAATCTGCGAAGCTACAACATTTGCCAGCACTTCACGTCCGTTTTTTACAATTGCACAAGCCGTTTCGTCACAGCTTGATTCAAGAGCCATAATTATTATGTCATCTTTAACATCCGGGCCTATCAATACCGGCTCGCCTGATATCGGTTTTTTAAATTCTTTGGCCAACATAACTATGCTCTGCTTTTGATTTCTTCTAAAAGACCTGAAACAAACTCATCAATCTTGAGTGTGCCGATGGGGCCTTTGCCTCTTTTTCTGATTGCAACAGATCCATCCTCAATTTCCTTGTCGCCAACAACCACAACATAAGGAATTTTCTTATCTTGTAGAGATTCTCTTATTTTATAGTTCATTGATTCGGAACGGTCATCAAGGTTTGCTCTGATTCCAGCATTTCTCAACGCTTTATAAACTTTTTCTGCATAATCAGTGTGTTTGTCATTTGAAATAGGAACAACAGCAACCTGTGTAGGAGCTAACCACAATGGGAATGCACCTGCATAATGTTCAATCAAGATACCGTGGAAACGCTCCATTGAACCGAAGATTACACGGTGGAGCATAACAGGAGTTTTCATCTGACCGTCTTTATCCTGATATTTGATATCAAATCTTTCAGGCAGGTTAAAGTCTAGCTGGATAGTTGCACACTGCCATGTTCTGCCAATTGCATCTTTAACTTTGAAGTCAATTTTAGGCCCGTAGAAAGCACCGTCGCCTTCATTGATTTCATACTTCATACCGCGTCTGTCCATAGCTTCTTTCAAGCCAGCTTCAGCTCTGTTCCAGTTATCAATTTCACCTACATAACTTTCCGGACGGGTTGAAAGCTCAACTTCAAAGTCCATTTTAAAGATAGCCATTGTATCTGCTACAAAGTCGATGATTTCATTGATTTCATCAACAAGTTGTTCAGGAGTACAAAAAACGTGAGCATCGTCTTGAGTAAAACCCTGTACACGAGTTAACCCGGCAAGAGCACCTGAGTGTTCTTTTCTGTATACAGTACCAAGTTCTGCCATTCTCAATGGGAGTGAACGGTATGAGTGTCTGTTAGCCTGATAAATCAGAATATGGAACGGGCAGTTCATTGGTTTTAGTATGAACTGGTCTTCAGAGTCATCTTCTTTTTGGATAAAGAACATATTTTCTCTGTAGTGGTCAGCGTGTCCTGAAATTTCCCAGAGTTTTGATTTTGCGATGTGAGGAGTGTTTACAATTACATAGCCTCTTTTTCTGTGTTCGCTTCTCCAGTAGTTTTCAATCTCTTCTCTTACAACAGCAAGATTCGGATGCCACAACACAAGACCGCCGCCCAATTCTTCGCGTGTTGAGAACAAATCAAGTTTTGAACCGAGTTTTCTGTGGTCGCGTTTTTCAGCTTCTTCTAACATAGTAAGATAAGCTTTTAAGTCATCTTTTGTCCAGAATGCTGTTGCATAAATTCTTTGAAGCATTTTATTTTTAGCGTCACCTCTCCAGTATGCACCGGCGACTTTCATCAATTTAAAAGCGTTTGGAAGGTGAGGGCCGGCACAAAGGTCATTGAACAAAGAGTTTCCATCTTTATCCTTTGTAAGGAACAATGTTGGTTTGTGGTCTCTGTGTTCTTCAAGCAATTCAGCTTTATATATTTCGCCTTGTGATTTGAATTCGTTGATTTGAGCATCAACATCAGGCACAAGATATTTTTCAAATGTAAGATTTTCTTTAACAATTTCTTTCATTTTTTCTTCGATTTTAGAGAGGTCTTCTTCCGTGAAAGTGTGGCCTTCTAAGTCAAAGTCATAATAAAATCCGTTTTCAATAGCAGGACCAATGGCAAGTTTTGCCTGCGGGAACAAAGCAATAACAGCCTGGGCCATAACGTGAGATGTAGAGTGTCTCAATATAGCAAGAGTTTCATGATCCTTAGCAGTTAAAATTTTAACTTTGTCATTATTTGAGAGGGTCGTTCGAATGTCTTTTACTTCTCCGTTAATTTCTAAAGCAACTGCATTTTTTAATAAGCCTTCGCTAATTGTTTTAGCAAGGTCAAAGCCGTTTGCTCCATCTTCTAAAGAAATTTTTGAATTGTCGGGTAAAATTACCTCAATGTTAGACATTATAATATCCTCTCTTTCTATACATATTAATTTTATAGCACCACCATAAAAGTAATGCAATTTTAATAGCTCAACAGTATGTCTCCAAGTTGACTAAGTTAAGGAGTTGTAATATAATTTAAAAAAAGTCAATATTTTGTAATATTGTTTACGTTACAAAATAATTCGTTACAAAAATGTGGTTTACGACATAGGGTAAAGAAAGATAGGTTTTTAACATGTGTCCAAATAGTGAAATTCCTAATGAACAAGGTGAAGCAAAACAAAAGATTCTAATTGCTGATGATGAAGCAAGTATCAGAAGAATTCTTGAAACAAGATTAAGTATGATTGGTTATGATATAGTTACTGCTGCTGATGGTGAAGAAGCTGTAGCTGTGTTCAATAAAGAAAATCCGGATCTCGTAGTTTTAGACGTTATGATGCCTAAAATGGACGGCTACGGTGTTTGTAGAGAAATCAGAAGAACATCTGATGTTCCTATCATTATCCTAACAGCTCTCGGTGATGTTTCAGAAAGAATTACAGGTCTTGAGCTCGGTGCTGATGACTACGTTGTTAAGCCCTTCAGCCCTAAAGAACTTGAAGCACGCGTTAAATCAGTTTTAAGACGTGCAACAAACAGAGAAATTGCACCTTCTACAGGTAAAGTAACTAAAAATGTTATTACAACAGGAAACATCAAAATTGATACTGCAAGAAGACAGGTATTTAGAAAAAATGAACGTATCAGATTAACAGGTATGGAATTTAGCCTTCTTGAACTTCTTGTTAACAACTCAGGCCAGGCTTATTCAAGAAATGAAATTCTTCAATATGTATGGGCTTATCCGCCGGATCACAGAATAGATACAAGAGTTGTTGACGTTCATATTTCAAGACTACGTTCAAAACTCGAAACCGACCCGGCAAATCCGGAATTAATCCTGACAGCACGTGGTATAGGTTATATGTTCCAAAGAATTAACTAAAAAAAAATCCCTCATAAATAATTATGGGGGATTTTTTTAACACTAAATCATTTCTTTTGTGACAATAAAATCTTCAGTCATTGAAAATCCGCCAGTCTTTTTTTCTTTGTTGACAAAGTTAAATTGTATATCAGTCGGAATGATTCTGTAATTATCACTAAGATAAACCTTGCCCGTAGAATCAATTATTTTTTGATAATTGACAGCAGCTTTTTCATAGCTATTCCATTTTTTCAAACGTTCAAAGCATTCTGATAAAGTTACCGGCCCTGAAAATAACTTATAAAAATCTGCATCGCATATGTGTGGATTTCTTTTTAAAAACAGTTCTTTTACCTTTTCGCCTGATATGAGATGTGTACTTATATATTTTAACTTTGAAGTAGTATTATTCATTACCTCGACCAAATCTCCGTGTGAATATATAACACGTCTTTGTTGTAACATATCGTTCTGACATCTGGCCAATAAGCTGCCTAAAATATCATCAGCAAGTTTTCCAACTGCGGATTCATTAAAATCTTTCATATTAGGCACATCGTTTTTAAAAGCTCTTAAAATAACGCTGAAATTGCTATTATTCATTAAAGGAATAAATGTGAACAGAGCATTTGAAATTCTATCAACATAAATTTTGTATAGTTTTTCCGACAGTTTGTCATAGCCTTTCTCTTTTAATTCAACAGATTTTGCATAAATTGAATGAAACGGATTTACGGAAAGGTTAAACTGATACAATTCATCAGCGTGTTTTAGATTTTTGTAATATTCAACAATTTTTTGTGCACGTTCTTGATGAACACGGCTTTTTGGATTCCATCCGCTTGTATCAAACACCCCTTTTTTGCCCGTTGCTTTATACAACATTTTATTTAATTCCGGAAAGTCGTGAATATTTCCGTTCAAATCATTGACTGCAATATCTATTGCGTCAGCATCATAAAAAAGTGATTGATATGGAACTTGTTTTTTGTCAGTAGTCTGAAAAAAGTTTATACCTGTACGATCTTTTAATTCTATATAAGAATCAGTATAAGTTTTTAAATCTTCAAACAAGATTGAATTAACAAACCCACCCTTTTGCTTTACCGGTTTACGCGCAGCAGGATAACAGTGAACACAATTATTGTAACAGCCCTGTTTGGCAGTCAAAACCTGCATATCTTTGGCAGCAAACGCTATTTGTTTTAAAGACAAGCCTTCAAAACCTTTTATATCTTTTTGTATACCCTCCAAAGCATTTAGATAATAGTTTTTAACATTAGATTTTGACCCCAGTAAAAAAGAAATACATTGCTGAAGTTTTAATGAAACATCTAACTTTAAAGGCAATTTATAAATTTCGCTAATATTGGCCTTAAAGCTCACCGAATCATTTGATTTGTTGTTTTGGTACGGTAACGAATATTTTACGGGTGTTTGTATATTGGAATTACCGGCCGAAAACGGCATTATTTTGATCTTCATATTCAAAATAAAATGCAAACAAAATAATTTTTGCCATTAGATTTCAACAGTCAAAGGAAAATCTTTTACAACCAATTTTCTTACAGCTTCTGTTCCCAATTCTTCAAAAGCAACAACTTCCGCCTCTTTAACACATTTTGCAAGAAGGCATGAAATCCCACCTTGTGCGGTGAGATATTTCCCTTTATATTTCTAACGCCTCATTTGAGCGCTCACCCTTGCCGATTGTTGCCAAAAGACCGTTTGAATATAACAAATCACAATAAGTATCCATTCTTGCAGATGTAGTAGGTCCAACAGGGCCTATGACTTCATTTGGAGCAGCTGGACAAGGGCCTGCATAGAAAATTATTTTATCTTTCAGGCTAAAAGGGAAGTTAGAGTTATTTTTATAAAATTCTGAAATTTTTTTGTGTGCAGCGTCTCTGGCAGTATAGATTACACCTGATAAAAGTATCTTTTCTCCTGCTTGTAAAGAACGGATGGCTTCGATATTATCAGTATCAACTCTGCGGCAATGGCAGTCTTTATCTTCTATAGCCTTATAATCTTTATTTATTTCATTATAAATAATTTTTGAATTTTTAATTACACAACCTGCATGGCGGGTACTATGGCAGTTAATAGTTAAAGCAACAGGATGACAGGCAATATGCGTTGCAGCAGAACATAGTTTTACATCAAGAATCTCCTGCCCTGAGGCGTTAAGATAATCTTTTAAACTGTTTGAAAAGACTTGTTCATCTTGTGTCATGCTATTAAAAAAAGCTTTTTTGGAAAGAACAGAGGCACCATCCATTGTGCTGCCGATGCCCAGGCCCAGCACAAGAGGAGGACAGCTTTTTTCACCAGCAGTAATAACAGATTGTTTTATAAACTCAAATATTTCTTCTTTGGACGCAGACGGCTTAAACATCTTTAAAGTACTGTAGTTTTCCGACCCTGCACCTTTTATCAGGAGGTTGATATTGATAGAATCGCCCTCAATGATGTCTGTATAAATTAACACAGGAGTATTTGTATTGGTGTTAGTACGGTTAAAAAGTGAATTTTCAACAACAGATTTTCTGTAATAGTTGTCTATATAAGCTCTTTTAACAGCATTATTTATAGCATCTTTAAGTAAAATACCGTGAATAAGCAGATTTTGTCCTAATTCAAGAAAAATAATAACCTGACCTGTGTCCTGACAAAGAGGGCGGTTTGTATCAGAAGCAAGCTTTATGTTTTTGAGAATATTCAACAACCTATTCTTTTTATCACTATCTGATGACTGCTCATACATAGACAAAAGTGTGTTATACAAATGATTGTCATATAGTGTATTTGCTCTGATACACAGGTTATATACGGCGTCTTCAATTAAATCTGTGTGCACATTAATCATTCAATCATGATAAACTTATCACGATTTAAAAGCAAATTCGTTATTTATTGTCACAAATACACTTAATATTGTCACAAATATATCATTTGATATCGAGTTTATAAGCTTTTTTAGTAAATAAAAAAAAGCCACTCAGATTATTAATGTCCGGGTGGTTTGTTTTCTGCATCCTAATGGTCTCTTTTGTGTTTATTATTTAGGAGTTTATATGTGTTCGGGGTTATTAATGTTATTAAAATGTTATTTAGTGTTTCGACTACACTTAAACCTTACATATTTATTATGACATCAAGAAAAATAATGTCAACCCTTTTTGTCTTAAAAAAATAAAGCTAAATTTACACTTTGTTACATTCACCCAAAAGCCTTTGGTATTCCTTTATCAAAGCCTCTTTTGATGGCGGCATTTTGATAAAATCCCATGGGAGATTTTCATTAAAATCCCTTTTTCTCAAATCAAATTCTTCAGAAGGAGGCAAAAGTTTTTGTTTATACATGTTTTTATAAGTTTGTTTAAATGCACCCAGATTTGCACCATCTTTGTACACAGCAACAAGATAATCACACAAACGTCTATCACCTCTGGAGATAAGAGCCTGCCAGTAATCCCATTTAACACTGGATGTTCTGATTTTTACACCGAGTTTATGAAATTCTTTTTTTAAATATTCGTACTTTTGCTCAAGTGATTTTACAGATTCTCTTTCGCAAAACTGAAACGGAGTATGAGATTTAGGCACAAAAGTTGCAAAAGAAAAAGTAAAATCAAAGTCTTTAAAAGAAGTCTTCAATTTTTTTGCAAGTGCTATCATTTCATCAATGTCGTGCTTAGTTTCAGTGGGATGACCGACCATAGCGTATATTTTCAGGCCTTTCAGTCCGTTTTCATAAGCGGTTTTCACTGTTTCAAATATCTGTTTTTCGCTCAGGTTTTTATTGATAAGTTTTCTCAAACGTTCCGAGCCTGCCTCAATGGCAATTGTAGAATGTTTTTGCCCGCAGGCAACAAGTGTTTGAATTATTACAGGCGATATGGAGTCAGCCCTTAATGAAGAAACAGACAATTCCAGGTGAGGAATATCTGCTTTTCTTTTTAAAATATATCTGCAAATATCATCAAATCTAGGGTGTGCAGTAATAAGCGCACCTAAAAGAGCAATTTTGTTTGTGTATTTTAGCCCAAAGTCAATACCGGCTATGATTTGGTCATAATCACAAAAACGTGCAGGTAAATTGAGATAGGATGCAAGACAAAAACCGCAGCGCTGCGGACATCCTCGTACTATTTCAATTACAAATGTATTTGCAAAAAAACTTTTTTCAGACAAAACAGGTGTGCTTATACATTTAGATAACGGAGCAGAAAACTTTTCAATAGAAAGTAGTTCTCCTCCTTTTTTTGTAACACCTTTGGCTTCATCGTATTCAGTTAAAGATGGCACATAGATACCTTTTATGTCAGCAACCATCTTTAGTACTTCTGATTTTGGAAGATGTTTATTAGCTTTGATAACATCAATTATGCTTGTATCGATATTTTCGGCATCACCAATGATTATAAAATCAAAAAATTCGCAGTAAGGTTCCGGATTGGCAGTAAGCACAGGCCCTCCGCCAAAAACTATCGGGTGGTCTTCTGTTCTGTCTTTGGCTTTTAATGGTATTGAGCGTTTTTCTAAAATATCAAAAATTCCTAGAAAATCTATCTCAAAAGAAACAGAAAATCCCATAACATCAACCTGTGAAGTCAGAAGCCTTGGAGATTTTGTGTCTGTAAAGATTTTTTCAACAAAGTAATCGCTTCTCATATCCAGAGTTTTGACAATAGACATAAATCCTAAAGAGGACATACCAAAAGAAGCCATTGCAGGAAATGCCATCCAAATATTTATTTCGGGGTTTTTCTCAGGTACTGTATATAAAGTCAATTCATTCATTAATCTGTGCTTTCATTTTCGTCATTCATAGTTTTAACATATATTTCTTCAAATAAAGTTACGACAACAGCTGCTATTGCAGGAGCAATTAACACACCGACCACACCAAGGAACTTTGCCGCCACAACAAATGAAAAAATAACAACAAGCGGGTGCAGGTCCATGTATTTTGAAAAGAAATACGGTTTTGCCCAGTTATTTTCAATAAATTGGCCTAACAGCAAAGAACCGATTGCAAGCGTACAAATAATCCATCCTTTTGGAAAAGCAACAAGCAATATCAATACGCCGGATAAAATAGGGCCAACAATCGGGACAAGGTCGAGTATTGCAGAAATAAAGCCCAAAAATATCGCATATTCCACCCTCATTACAAGCAAACACAGCGCAACTACTATACCTACTATTGAAATTGATAGAATCTGCGCAGTAACATATCCGCCGACTTTTATTTCCAGGTCATCGATAACTTGTGATGCACGTTCTCTTAAAGATTTAGGGAAAAGTTTGAGTGAAAATTCTTTAATCTCTTTTCTGTCATTGGAAAGAAAAAACACAATAATACCTATAGTAACAAGTATTGTAAGAACTCCAACTATGCCGAGAGTAAAGTTGATTGATTTATCAATCACTTCTTTTGCAATATTAGCAGAGTTATCCAAGACAGTATCTATATTAAGATATTGTGAAATATCTTGTCCGCCTACCTTAAAAGTATCAAGAAAATGCTGTATATTCTGTATTTGCTGAGGCAGCTGGTTCAAAAACTCTCTTATCTCATTAACCGACATGACTATAATCGGAATAAAAACACCCAGTGTAACGAGCGTAATCAATATAATCATAATTGACACAGCCGCTGCTCTTGGCATTTTTTGAGACATCTTGTCAACAAACGGATTTATGGAACAAGCTATTACGTAACTGCAAAATAACAGCAGAGCAACATCTGTCATTTTTATTAAAAGAAAAATTATAAAAAGAACAAGCAGAGTAAAGCTTATATTTTTTGCGGTAAAGCAGTTTTTAAAATCCATCTTATCCTCGTTTCTTTTGATTAAAAGTTTACCCTGTGATTCTACTATAAATTACAGTATATTGAAATAGCCGTTTTTTATATATAATTAGATAGAGTTTAATCAAAAATTGTGAGGTAAAAAGTGATTCAAGCACAAAAGGGAACAAAAGATATATTGCCTGATGAGGTGTCTAACTGGCAAAAGATGGAGAGCATTGCACAAAATGTCTTTTCCAAGGCAAATTTTAAAGAAATAAGAACTCCGATTTTTGAAGCAACAGAATTGTTTGCAAGAGGTGTGGGTGATTCCACAGATATTGTTAACAAAGAAATGTATACATTTGAAAAAAGCGAACGTTCACTCACCCTAAGGCCTGAAAATACAGCCGGTGTTGTAAGAGCTTATATAGAACACGGATTTTCAAGACTGCCACAGCCGGTAAAATTGTGGTACAAAGGCCCCATGTTCAGATACGAAAGACCACAGGCAGGAAGACAAAGACAATTCCATCAGGTAGGGGTCGAAATGTTTGGCACAAAAGAACCTTCGGCTGATGCAGAGGTTATTAACCTTGCAGTAAAATATCTTAATGAATTAGGTCTCGATAATCTTGATATAGAAATAAACTCCCTTGGTTGTCCGGAATGCAGAAAAAATTACAGAGCCGCAATAAAAGAAGTTTTAAAACCCTATTTAAAAGACCTTTGCGAAGATTGTAATTTCAGATATGAAAAAAATCCTTTGCGTATACTTGACTGTAAAGTTGACTCTTGCAAAGCGATTTTTGAAAAAGAAGAAATTCAAAAAGTTATACTTGGCGATTTTATCTGTGACGAGTGCAAAGAGCACTTTGAAAAAGTAAAAGAATACCTCACCGCATTACAAATCCCCTACACTGTAAATAAGCTGCTTGTAAGAGGATTGGATTATTATAACAGAACTGTTTTTGAAATAAAATCCAATAATCTTGGCTCACAAAACGCTGTTTGCGGCGGTGGCAGATACGATTCTCTCGTAGAAACACTTGGGGGAGTGCAAACTCCTGCTGTAGGCTGGGCAATGGGTATGGAAAGACTTAATTCTTTGATATCAAAACCGGAAAATGAAAGACTGGATGTATTTGTTGTTGCAGAAAATATGACAGAGACTTTTAAAATAATGGAAGAATTGCGCAACGCCGGTTTTTCCGCAGAGTTTGACTATGCAAATAGAAAGTTTAAAAAACAGCTTGATAAAGCTGCCAAGTCTGCCAAATATGCTTTGATTTTAATGGATGATGAAATTAATTCCGGAACAGTAACTTTAAAAAACCTTGACACTTCTGAACAAGTAAATGTCTCAAGAAGTAATTATCTTGAAAATATCAAATAACAAACATCAGAATTTAAAAGATGTCGAAAATTTGAGACGTTGCCTTGTTATAACATTTTGAGACTGGTAGTTTGCAGCTGTCCCTTCCAGCTGCAATCGGTCTGTATCTTTGAGCGGATTGTAAACAACACCGATTTCTCCTTGTATTTCATCAACATCAAAATTTCTTATTATCTTATTTTTCAAAGTCAGGTGGTCATTGACTTTATATTTTGTAAGCAAATGAGCTTTGCTGTAGCCGGAGTATCCGCTTTTGGAATATGAAGAGTTTGATACCTGAGCACCT
>OLNL01002037.1_pt1 | contig 16600 bp, 11 predicted proteins | sample 1672181 | NCBI WGS metagenome assembly OLNL01 (sample SAMEA3136656, study PRJEB25190) | human gut metagenome | biome: human gut; feature: human-associated habitat; material: faeces | place: Austria | collected 2013
CGACCCGGCGTTCGAGCACTGCGTGCGCGGGGAGTGCGACCTCGTGGTGCTCGCCACGCCCGTCGGCGCGGCGGAGCGCTACTTCGAAGACCTCGCGCGGTGGGACTATCGCGGCATCGTCACGGACACCGCCTCCACGAAGGCGCGCATCACGGCTTTGGCCGAGCGCGTCCTGCCGCATCCCGAGAACTTCGTGCCCGGGCATCCCATGGCCGGCTCCGAGGTGAACGGCATCGAAGGCGCGCGACCCGACCTGTTCAAGGGCGCGCACTGGATCCTCTGTCCTGACGCCGACACGCCCGCCGAGCACTTCCCGCGCCTGCACGAGCTGGTCACCTCCATCGGCGCGCGCGTCATCGCGCTGCCGCGCGAGGACCACGACGAGGCGGTGGCCGTGGTCAGCCACGTGCCGCATATTATGGCGTCCTCGCTCGTGCAGCTGGCCAGCCGCCACGCCGACGACCAGCAGGCGCTCATGCGCCTGGCCGCCGGAGGCTTCAAGGACTCCACGCGCATCGCGGCCGGTTCGCCCGAGCTGTGGTGCGGCATCGCCTTCGACAACAAGGACGCGCTGTCCGACGGGCTCGACGAGATCCAGGGCATCATCGGCGCGTTCGCCGACGCGCTGGCATCCGACGACCGCGCGTCGCTCACTACGCTTTTGGCCGACGCGGCGGCCGCGCGCCGCGCGCTGCCGGCCGCCTGGGTGCCCTCGACGGAGCGTCTGCTGGAAGTGCGCATCCCCATGGAGGACCGCACCGGCGTCGTGGCCGAGGTCACCACCATCACCAGCAAGGTGGGGTGCAACATCCAGTCCATCGAGATTGATCACGTCACCGAGGATTCGGCCGTGCTCTCGCTCGTGCTCACCGACGAAGGTGACATCGGCAAGCTGTCGGCGCACCTTATCAACGCCGGTTTCTCCGTTTCGTTCAGCCCGCTAGCGCCTAAGGAGCACACCCATGTCGGATAACGTCACCGTCATCAAACCGTTGGAAAACCCCATGCACGGTTCCATGCGCGTGCCGGGCGACAAATCCATCAGCCACCGCGCCGTGCTGTTCTCCGCTATGGCGGAGGGCACTTCGCGCGTGTCCGGCGTGCTGGATTCCGCCGACGTGCGCAGCTCCATCGGGGCCGTGCGCGCGCTGGGCGCCCAGGTCAGCCTGGAGAAGCAGGCCGACGGAAGCCTTGCCGGCGGCATCACCGGTTGGGGCGCCGCCGGTCCCAGCCAGCCCGCCGAGCCCGTGGATTGCGGCAACTCCGGCACCACGGTGCGCCTGCTCATGGGCATTCTGGCGCCGTGGGATATCCAGGTCACGCTCACGGGCGATTCCTCGTTGTGCAAGCGCCCGATGCGCCGCATCACCGCGCCGCTCATGAAGATGGGCGCGCGCTTCCTTCCCGAAGGCCGCGAGACGCTGCCCATCACCGTCCACGGCGGCGGGCTGCGCCCCCTCACCTATGACGCCCCCATGGCATCGGCCCAGCTCAAGACTGCTGTGCTGCTTGCCGGCATGTACGCCTCGGGAACCACCACGGTCAACGAGCCGGCGCCGAGCCGCAACCACACCGAGCTCATGCTGCCCGAATACGGCGTGGCCACCACGGCCGGCGCACGCACGGCCAGCGTGACCGGGCCTGCCCAGCCCCAGGCCGGCGAGGTGCTCGTGCCGGGCGACCCCTCTTCGGCGGCGTTCCTCGCGTGCGCGGCGGTTCTGCGCCCCGAAAGCTCGATCCAGATCGAGGATGTCAGCCTGAACACGGCCCGCATCGGCTTCGTGCGCACGCTCGAGCGCATGGGCGCCCAGGTCAGCGTCGCGCACACGGGTGCGGCGGGCAAGGAACCTTACGGCATCATCGAGGCCTGCTATACGCCCGACCTGCGCGGTTGCGAGGTGCCTGCCGATAAAATCGCCGGCATCATCGACGAGATCCCCGTGCTGGCGCTGGTGGCGGCGCACGCGCATGGAATCACCGTGTTCCGCCAAGTGGGGGAGCTTCGTGTGAAGGAAACCGACCGTCTTGCCGCTATAATGGACGGTCTGGCCAAGCTGGGCGTGGACACGTGGTGCGAAGGCGACGACCTTTACATCGAGGGCCAGCCCGGCCTGCAGGTCCCCGAGGGGCTCGAGTTCGACTCGCTCGGCGACCATCGCCTTGCCATGACCTGGTCGCTCGTCGGCCTGACCGGCAAGGTTTCCGTGAACATCAAGGATTTCGGGGCAGTGCGCGTGAGCTACCCCGGCTTCCTGGACGATATCGAAAGGCTTGCACGATGATCATCGCTATCGACGGCCCGAGCGGCGCCGGCAAATCGACCGTTTCGAAGGCGGTGGCGCGCCGTTTGGGCTTTTCGTGCCTGGACACGGGCGCCATGTACCGCTCCATCGCTTGGCAGGCGCTGCAAGACGGCGTTTCGCTGCAGGACGGTGAAGCGCTCGGCCGCATCGCCGACACGCACGAGATCGGGTTCTCCCATGAGCCGGGTGACCCGTTCCCGCGCCGCGTCTCCATTTCCGGTGTGGATGTGACCGATGCCATCCGCACCGCCGAGATCGACCGTTCCGTCAGCGCCGTGGCCGCCGCCCCCGCTGTTCGCCAGGCGCTTGTGGCCCAGCAGCAGCGCATCGGCCGCGCGGGCAACTACGTGGTGGAAGGTCGCGACATCGGCACGGCGGTGTTCCCCGAGGCCCCGCTTAAGGTGTTTTTGACCGCCAGCGCCGCCGAGCGCGCCCATCGCCGCGTGGCGCAAAACGAGCGTCGCGGCGTGGGCAGCACCGATTACGCCGAGGTGCTCGCCGACATCGAGCGCCGCGACGCCATCGATTCCTCGCGCGATACCAGCCCGCTCAAGCCGGCGCCCGATGCCGTGCAGATGGATTCCACGGGTCGCACCATCGAGCAGATCATCGAGCGCATCTGCGCCCTTGCCCAGGAGAAGGGCGTGCGCGTATGAGCTTGTTTCTGAGATACGAGGACATGTGGGACCGCGCGCTCGGAGGCACCACCGATGAGAAGCAGATCCCGCATTGGTTCGCGAACTTCGCGTATGTGCTGATCGGCTTCGTGTTCAAGGTGCTGTTCCGTTATCGTGTGGACGGGCGCGAGAACCTTCGCGCGTTCAAGGACCGCTGCGGTGCGGTGGTGGTTTCCAACCATACCTCGTTTCTGGACGTGGTGCTCATGTACATGGCCGCGCGCCCGAGCCAGTTCGTGCGCCTGATGGGCCGCGACTCGCTGTTCGGCAACGCCCACGGCTTGGCGGGGCAGATCCTCTCACGCGTGGGCGCGTTCCCCATCAAGCGCGATTCGGCAGACCGCGCTGCCATCAAGCGCGCGGCGCACATGCTCAAGGGAAACCAGCTGGTGGGCATCCTGCCGGAGGGCACGCGCCGCGGCAAGGGCAGCAAAACGCCCGAAATCCACTCCGGTGCGGCGTTCATCGCGAAGATGGGCAAGGCGCCCATCCTGCCCATGTGCGTGCGCGAGGCGGAGAACGTCAAGCGCAAAGGCGAGCGCATCCGTTTTCCGAAAATCTCGGTGGAATACGGAAAGCCCCTGGTGGTAAGCGATTTCGACTTCTTGCCGAAGGAGGATCGCCTGGACGGGTGCTCGTGGTATGCCATGCGCGAGGTGTTCGCGCTGCACCAGCGTGTGCCGCGTGAGCAGGTGGATATGGTCGCGCTGTTCCCCGGCGGCCGCGACTTCACGGAGGTGTTCGCCGCCCATCCCATTCCCGAGCACACTCCCGCCGAGGCCATCGAGCTGACCCGCCCCACGAAGAAGGCGAAGGCCGAGCAATAGCAGGTTTGAGGCTGGGGCCGCGAGAGCGGCCCTTTGCGTTATCGTGAGCCCTGCAAACCTCTGAGCAGCAAGTCGCAAAGCCGCTAACCGGCGAACCGCGGTCGCAAGCTGCAAACCCGCATGCTGCAAGTTGCGTACCCGCACGTTTCGGTTGCAGGCCGCAGACGGCAATCTGCGAGCCGCAACCTTCACCTATACGAAAGGATCGGACATGGAAGTCATCCGCAGCAAGAATGCCGGCGCATGCTACGGCGTGCAACGAGCCCTTGACCTGGCCCTGAAGGCCAGCGAGGGAGATGGCAGCGCGTTCACGTTGGGGCCGCTCATCCACAATCCCCAGGTGGTGGCGAACCTTGAGGCGCGCGGTGTGATGGCCGTGTCGGAACCCGAGCAGGCAACGCACGGGGCCATCATCATCCGTAGCCATGGCGTCACCCCGGCAGTGCGCCGCTCGGTGGAGGCGCGCGGGCTTCCTGTGATCGATGCCACGTGCCCGCATGTCGCGCGCGCGCAAAAGGCCGCCGCCACGCTTGCCGAGGAGTGCGGCTATGTGGTGGTGGTGGGCGAGGAGGGCCATCCTGAGGTGGAGGGCCTGGTTGCCTACGCCCATGAGGCCGGGGCGCAGGTGCATGTGGCGGAAACGGCAGCCGACCTGCCTATCGACCTGCCCGAGCGCGTGGGCGTGGTCGTGCAGACCACGCAGACCCGCGATGCGCTCGACGACGTGCTCGAGGGCATTCGCGCACAGGGCGTTGCCGCGCAGGTCAAGGACACGGTGTGCACGGCCACGCGCCAGCGTCAGCAGGCCGCCGCGGAGCTTGCCGGGCAGATGGACGCCATCGTGGTCATCGGCGGCCGCAATTCGGCCAATACCACGCATCTTGCCGAGATCTGCGCCGCGGAATGCCCGCGCACGCACCACATCGAGTCGGCCGCCGAGCTTGACCCGGCGTGGTTCGAGGGCTGCTCGACCGTGGGCGTCACGGCCGGCGCCAGCACCCCCGATGACCAGATCGACGAGGTGGTGCAGCGCCTGGAGCGCATGTAGCGAACATAACCCCATGTGAGCCGTCCCCGTCCGTGCATGTTCCGGCATGTGAGGGCGGGGACGGTTTTGTGTTCGGGCGGTGTGGAAACGGGGCGATTTGTTGTGCAACAAATCTCGCGAAAACCGGGTTAGCCTTGAAGCATGAAACGAAGCCGAACCGGTGCCGCGAACGCGCCGGGGCGCGAACGTGATGTGGAGGTTGCCACCATGTGCAGGATATTGCTCGTCGAAGATGCCGTGCCCGAGGCCGCTGCGCTGCGTACGCTTATCGAGCAACATCCCTGCGCCGGCGCGATCCAGCTGGAGAGCTGTACGTTTTCCCAGGTGCGCAAGCGCATCTCGCAGAGTCCGCGCATCGATGCGATGTTCGCTCCCGTGGACGCTCCCGGTGCTTTTCCGACGTGCGATCCCGACGAGCGCGCCGGCATAGCGTTGGTGCGCGAGCTGCAGGACCGCGGCATCCTTCCGCTGACCGTGTACTGCACCACGCGCGCCGCCTACACTTCGGCGGTGTACGGCACCGACCATCAGTATCTGCTGCTGGCTCCCTATTCGCCCACCGAGGCGCGCAACGCCTTGGACAAGCTGTTCGGCCTGCTCGGCCATCGCACGGCTAACCCGCTTGCGCTGCGCTCCAACGGGACCGTGCACATCGTTGACCCCGTCGACGTGGTGTATGTGAAGAGCATGGGGCGAAAGGTGCTGGTCAGGCTTTCGGATAAGCGCTTGCTGGAATCGTACGCGGCCTTGTCCGAGCTTGAGCAGCAGCTGCCCGGCAGCTTCGTGCGCTGCCACAAAAGCTATCTGGCGAACATGGAGCATGTGGTCCAGGCATCCGCCGATGGGCTGGTCATGGACAGCGACGAGGCCGTGCCCGTCAGCCAGCGCCAGTATCGCAGCGTCCGCGACGCCCTCATGTCGTTCTCCGCGTCGTAGGTCCTCATCCCCAGTTGCGCTGATTTTCCGCGCCGCTCGTCCGCTGGGCGCCCTAGCGGGTACGGCATGCTACCATGATATGCTGCGAAAAATCAACGGCATATGGGTGAATGGAAGCGGAAAGGCGGTGTCGACGTGGGCATTTATCCTCCTCAGGATGTGGCGAAGCAGGCTGCGCAGCCAGCGGGCCGTCGCAAGCGCCGCGCTCCCGAGCCTCCGAAGGCCGTCATCGAATCCGTGCTGCCCGAAAGCCCTGCCGACGATGCGGGCTTCACGCCGGGCTGCATCATCACCAGCGTGGACGGCCAGCCTGTGCGCGACATGATTGACTGGCGTTGGCTTACCGCCGACGACGTGATCACCCTCGGATACATCGACACCGACGGCGACTCCGGCGAGGTGGAGCTTGAGCGCTATGAGGGCGAGGAGTGGGGCTTCGAGTTCTCCGGCGTGGTGTTCGACGGCGTCAAGCTGTGCCGCAACGCCTGCATCTTCTGCTTCATGCGCCAGTTGCCCGACGACATGCGCCCGTCGCTGAGTCTGCGCGACGACGACTTTCGCCTCAGCTTCCTGTCCGGAACGTTCGTCACGTTCACCAACTTGTCTGCCGAGGACGAGGCGCGCATCATCGAGCAGCATATCAGCCCGCTGCGCGTTTCCCTGCACGCATCCAACCCCGAGGTTCGCCGCCGCATCATCGGCCGGCATGCCCAGCACGGCATCGAGGTGATGGACCGCCTGCTTGCCGCCGGCATCGAGTTCCACGCGCAGATCGTGCTCATGCCCGACGAGAATGACGGCGACGCGCTGCGCGAGACGCTCGACTGGGCGTACGCGCGCCCGGGCATCCTGGATATCTGCATCGTGCCGCTGGGCTTCACCAAGCACCAGACGTGCTTCACGAAAAGCTTCAACGACCCGGTGGCCGCCCGTGCCGCCATGGATGCTATCGTGCCTGCTCAGCAGCGCGCCCTTGCCGAACGCGGCCATCTGTGGGCCTTCGCTGCCGACGAGTTCTACTGCAATGCCTACGGCGATGAGCTGCTGGAGAACCTCCCGCCCACCGAGCACTACGGCGATTTCGGCATGTTCGAGGACGGCGTGGGCATCATCCGCTCGTTCGTGGACGATTGGGAAGCAGCGGAAGCGGCCGGGCTTGACGCGCAAGCCGCGCAGGCGCTGCAGCAGGCGGGCATGCGGGTGCGCTACATCGCCGGCATGGCCACGCCGCATTTCTTCGGTCCGCTGTTCTCGCGCGGCCCGCTTGCCGGGGTGGTGGAGCCGCTGTTCGTGGAGAACCGCTTCTTCGGCGGGAACGTCGACGTCACGGGGCTGTTGTGCAGCTGCGACATCGCCGATGCCATCCGCGCCGACGCGGCCGAGCATCCGGGCTGGACGTACGTGGTCCCCAAGGTCATCTTCAACGACAACGGCGTCACGCTCGATGACGCAACGTTGGAGGATATGGGGAAGGCGGCGGGCGTGCCCGTGAGCGTGGTATGCTGTAACGCGACTGGGTTCTTGCCGGAACTCGTCGAACTGGCGCGCGCATAGCGGCGCCGCAAACGTAGTATTTTCCTCAACCGAAAAGGATTTGATATGGCTCTGCCCATTGTGGCGGTTGTTGGACGGCCGAACGTCGGCAAGTCCACCTTCGTTAACCGCATTGCCCAGGCCGACGAGGCCATCGTGCACGAGATGCGCGGCGTTACCCGCGACCGTTCGTACCACATCGCCGACTGGAACGGCGTTCAGTTCAAGCTCATCGACACCGGCGGTATCGAGATGGGCGACGACGACGCGTTCCAGAGCTCCATCCGCACGCAGGCGTTCGCCGGCGTGAACGAGGCAGACGTCATCGTGTTCATCGTCGACGGCCGCACCGGCATCAACGCCGACGACGAGGAGGTGGCGCGCGTGCTGCGCAAGACCTCCAAGCCGGTGTATCTGGTGGTGAACAAAATGGACAACCCCGATACCATGGACCAGATCTGGGAGTTCTACCAGCTGGGCCTGGGCGATCCGTGGTCGGTCTCCTCGCTGCACGGCAACGGCACGGGCGACCTGCTCGACGCCGTGGTGGAGGACCTGAAGAAGGTCGAGACGGCCGACGACGAGGAGGAGGACGGCGGCATCAACATCGCCATCATCGGCCGCCCCAACGCCGGCAAGTCCTCGCTGACCAACCGTCTGACCTCGGATGATCGCTCCATCGTGTCCAACGTTGCCGGCACCACGCGCGATGCCATCGACACCGTGATCGAGCACGACGGCCAGCGCTACACCATCGTCGACACCGCCGGCCTGCGCCAGAAGAGCAAGATCGACGAGGACGTGGAGTACTACGGCTTCGTGCGCGCCATGCGCGCCATCGACCGTGCCGACGTGGCCATCCTGGTCATCGACGGCTCCATCGGTCTGACCGACCAGGACCAGCGCGTGGCGGGCTTCGCCGCCGACCGCCAGTGCGCCATGGTCATCGTGCTGAACAAGTGGGACCTGGTGGAGGGTCCCGACGCCAAGGCCGAGGTTCGCGAGAAGATCACCGACCGCATGACGTTCGTGGGCTATGCCCCCGTTGTGGCCACCTGTGCGCTCACGGGCAAATCCGTCCATCGCATCTGGGAGGCCGTCGACGTCGCCTACGAGAACTTCTGCAAGAACATCCCCACCAACCAGCTCAACGTCTGGCTGGGCGAGATTCGCGAGGGCGGCCATACCGTTTCGAAGGGCAAGGCCATCCTGCGCATGAAGTACGTCACGCAAACGGCAACGTGCCCGCCGCAGTTCACGTTCTTCGTGAACCGCCCCGACCTGGTCAACGACAACTACGAGCGCTTCCTGGAGAATCGCCTGCGAAAGTCGTTCGACCTGACGGGCACCCCCATCCGTATGAAATTTAAGAAAAAAGATTAAGAGAGATCCGCTGTGGAACTGCTGGTTGCATTAGGGGTTTTCGTCATCTCTTTCCTGCTGGGATCCATCCCCTGGGGCGTCATCATCTCGAAGGTTTTCTACCACACCGACATCCGCGAGCACGGCTCGGGCAATATCGGCACCACCAACGCCATGCGTACCATGGGCAAAGTTGGCGGCAGCGCCGTGTTCGTGCTTGATTTCGGCAAGGGCATCGTATCCGGCCTGATCGCGGCTGCGGCTGCGGCCATGTTCGGTGGCGGCATGTCGCTGTCGGGTCATGTGATCGGCTACGACGACTTCGTTACGGTGGCCTTCCTCGGCTGCGTGTGGGGGCACATCTTCAGCCCCTGGCTGGGATTTAAAGGTGGCAAGGGCATCGCCGTGGCCGTCGGCTGCCTGTTTGTGACGTTCGGCTGGCAGGGCGCATGCCTTGAGCTGGCCATTTTCGCCGTGTTGGTGCTTGCCACCAAGTACGTGTCGGCGGGCTCCATCGCCGCCGCGGCGGCGTGCCCGCTGTTCGCCGCGTACTACTTCCTATACGCCACGTTCGCGCCGGCAGCGTGGGTGTGCACCACGGTGGCGGCGCTGACGGTGGTATGGGCGCATCGCGAGAACATCGCGCGTCTGCGCGCCGGCAACGAGCGCCGCATCGGGAAAAAGGATAAGGAAGCGTAAGGAAAGTGGACGACGACATGAAGGTTGCAGTCATCGGCGCCGGTTCGTGGGGAACCGCGCTGGCGCAGACGCTGGCCCTCAACGGGCATAACGTGAGCCTGTGGGCGCGCAAGGATTCGGTGGTGCACGGCATCAACCACGAGCACGTCAACCCGCGCTACCTTTCGGATGCGAAGCTGTCCGACAACATCGTGGCCACCACCTCGTACCGTGACGCGCTGCATCGCGCGAAGGCCGCCGTCATCGTGACGCCCTCGAACCTGCTGCGCGGCGTGGCGCGCGCGCTGTCCGATGTGGTGGACGATCAGTTCCCGATCGTCATCTGCTCGAAGGGCGTGGAGGCCGAAAGCGGCTACTTGCCCGTGGGCGTGTTCGAGTCCGAGTTGGGCAACAAGGACCGACTGGCGGTGCTTTCGGGCCCCAACCATGCCGAGGAGGTCATCAAGGCCAAGCCGGCGGGCACCGTGATCGCGTCGTCGGGTCAGGATACGGCGGTGATGTTCCGCGACCTGTTCGCCTCGCCGACGTTCCGCACCTATACCAGCGACGACGTCACGGGCGTGGAGTTGTGCGCCGCGTTCAAGAACGTCATCGCCATCGCTGTGGGCGTGGCGTATGGTCTGGGTTATGGCGACAACACGGCCGCCATGCTCATGACGCGCGGCCTGGCCGAGATGAGCCGCTTGACGGTGAAGTGCGGCGGGCAAGCCATCACGTGCATGGGCTTGGCGGGCGCGGGCGACCTGATCGCCACGTGCACCTCCGAGCATTCGCGCAACCGCTCGTTCGGCGTGGAGCTGGCGCAGGGCGGCACGCTCGAGGCGTATCGCGAGCGCACGCACATGGTGGTGGAAGGCGCGCTGGCGTGCAAAACGCTGAAAACGCTGTCGGAAGCCTATAACGTCGAGCTTCCCATCACCGACGTGGTGCGCGGCGTGGTATGGGAAGGCGCCGACCCGAAAGCGGCGGCGAAGGACCTGTTCGCACGCCCATTGACCACGGAGTTTTACGGACTGTAGGTTTGACCTGGGATTTGCCGGGCTGTATAGTCCTCCTTGATATCGTTTTGCCGATGAGCGGTTGTTTGCAGCAACCGCTCTCTTTTTAGACTCAGATAGGTGGATCGCGCCCTTCCTCCAAGCGTTCGACGGTGAACGCGTCTCCGTGTCCGTTTCGCTATCAAGTTCCGTAAGGTGCGAAGCGGCAGATGGATGACGGGCCCCTCCCTTGCGAAAGGAGCCGCATGAGCAATTACCCGTCAACCGCCGATGCCCTTGCGCATCAGGCGAAGATCATCGCTTCCGGCGCGGTCGCGGCCATCGCCCTGGCGCTGGCTTTCGCCGCCGCTCCTGCGCCCGCGTTCGCCGTCGATGCCGCCGGGGCCTACGACCAAGGCTCGCCGTGCGTCCCGACCGAGGAGCAGATCGAGGCGTACCGTGCTGACGGCTCGCTTGACGAGCGCGTGCAGGCCGCCGAGCGCCTTGGCCACGAGCAGCCGTCCGTCGGATTGACGCAGCAGGCTCTTGCCCGGCAGGCGGCCGTTCTCGGCTCCGATGCCGGCGCGTCCTCGATGCGATCCGCGGTCCCGTCGGTTTGGAGAAGCGGCATGGCCACGGTCGGCGCCGGTCGCGTCCTTGCGTTGCGCGTTTCGTTCCCTGATTACTCCTTCGCCGACGACGATACGCTTGAGGCGCTCGATGCGCTGTTCAACGGCGGCGACAGGTCGGGCTTCCCTTACGAAAGCCTGTATGCGTACTATGGGCGCGCAAGCTACGGCAGGTTGGACATATCGGGCACCGCTGTGGATTATCAAGCGAAGCACGAGCGCAGCTACTATCAGGGCGATATCAACACGCTGTTCGTGGAAGCGCTCGATGCGCTTGACGAGACCCTTGACCTTTCGCAGTTCGACGCCAACGACGACGGCTACCTCGACTGCGTGTACATCCATTTCGCCGGCCCTGACTCGGGGTGGGGCAGCACCTGGTGGAGCCAGGAGTGGACGGTGCAGCAGCAGGCCTCGCCCGAGGTGTGCGAGCGTTCCTGGGACGGTAGGCGCCTGTGGAACGCGTGCCTGCTGGCCGAGAACTGCGCCGGGGACATGGCGGCCTCCACGCTCATCCACGAAACGGGCCATGTGCTCGGCCTTCCCGACCTGTATAGCTATCGAAGGTCCTCGGCGGATGCGGCCGAGCGTTCCGGGTGCCTGACGTTCGACCTGATGGACAACAACACCGGCGATACCAACGCCTTCTTCAAATGGATGCTCGGTTGGATCGACGAGGGCAAGGTCGTGCGCGTGGTCGCGAACGCCGGCGGCGTCGACGTGCTGCGCGATGGTGTGCTGGAGCACTATGACGGGCACTCGCTTGACCAGGTGCTTTCCGCCTTCACGGGGTCTGACCTGCAGGAATGCGGCGGGTTTATCGCCGTATCGGATTCCGAGGATCTGCTGGACCCGGAAAAGGGCCTGTTCTCATCGTATTACCTGCTGCAATACGATCGCTATGCCGGCAACCAGTCGGTGGTATACAAACGCGGGGGCCAGGATGTCCCCCTGCCGTCGGGCTTCAGGCTTTTCCGCGTGCAGGCGGCGCTTTCCCAAGAAGGGGACGACTACCTGTACAAGAACACCACCGGCACGCCCGGCAACCAGCTTATCGAGCTGGTCGACCCCGATATGGACGAAGCCCACACCTCCGGGGTAGGCTATGCGCCCGCCGCTGTCACGGGCACCGGCTATGGGTGCATGCTGCGCGACGGCCAGGAGGTGTCGCCGACGACGTATCCCTCCACGAACTTCGGCGAAAGCATCGGCGGCGGCTTCACGGGCTTGACGTTCTCGGTCGGCGAATGCGGCGAGGGCTCCGGCGCGGTGACCGTCTCCTGGTCGGACGCCGCTAAGCCCGTTCCCCTCGAGTTCTCCCTTTCGTTAAAGCCGACGACGCTGCTGAATTGGGGCCCGGTGTGCTTCACCATGTCGTACCCGGCGCTTTGCAAGGCCTATGAGACTGGAGCGTTCCCGTACCTTGAGATAGACGGGAAGCGCATCTTTTCCGCTACCGATGCAAGCGGCGAAACCGTTTCCATGGATTACAAGCTCAACCCCGGCGAGGTGTCCCCGACCAGCGCCTGCGAGGCGGTGTTTCCCGCTGGGTGCTTCCTGTTGGGCGTGGTCGACGGGCAGGAGGTGTATTCCGAGGAGATCCGCGTGCCGTTCTCCCCGTCTGGCCTGACCGGTTTCGGCTCGCACGGCTTCTACGAGTTAGAAACGGATCCGGTGGTTGAGAACGTCGGCATATCGTCGGTGTTCGCGCGCGGCGACGGGTCGCATTGCTTCATGCGTGCGGTCGGCGAAGACCTGTATCTGGAAACCTTCGACGAGGACGACCCGTCAAAGGTGGACGAGGCGATGATCGAGGGGGCGGTACTGCCTACGTATCCGCTGACCAGCACGGTGCTGCGCTGTGCCATGCTGCCCGATGACCGCTGCCTGGTGACGGCGTCGTTCGAGTACGGCGAAGCTTCCGGCCTGGCTCGCGCCTATCTGGTGGACCTGGGCACGCGTCAGGTGATCCGCGAGGCGTCTCTAAGCCGCTACACCGGGCTGTTCCGCGCCATGGCGGTGGGGGATGCACCCGTTGTGGGCTCGTATGCGTATCAGTTCGGGCTTGGGGATGGTTATGTGCTGGCGTCGGCGTTCGCGGGCGCCGATGCGGCCGCGCAAGCCGCTGGCGACGCGTCTTCGAACGGCGAAGGCATGCTTTGGACACAGGCGGGGAATGTCTACGATGCGGGCAACGGGCTGATCGCCGCGGTGTTTTCCGAAAACGGCGCCGACAATCCCGATGGGCCGAGCCATACGATCCGCCTATATGACGCGGAAGCGGTTGAGGAGTATTTGGCCGCTGCGCCGGCCGAGCTGGACCCCGATACGGTCGAGGATTTCACCGAACGCTTGGAACCGGTGCGCACCTGCGAATTGGGCGGCTATCAGGTCATCTGCGACGTGGAGGCCCGCGAGGATTCCGTTTACGTGCTGGCGTCGGGCCGTGTGGATGCTGATGGGAACCAAGACGATGCGCTTCGCGAGGGCGCTGTCATGAAGTTCGACCTTGCCGGTAAGCAAATAGCTTGCCGTGCGCTTGTCCCGGTCAGTTCCTTCGCGTCGACCTACACTGACCTGGTCATCGGCGAGCAGGGGGCCGTGGCGGCAACGCGCATCGCCATCGGGGAGAAGGGCGCGTTCGAGCCTCAGGAGACGCATCTGTTCGATTCGTCGCTGAACGATGCGGGCTCTTATGACTTCGTCGGAAACTCGACCGGCGGTTGGGTAGGCGGGCATTGGGTGGCGCTTGGCTGGGATAGCTCCAGGTTCGGCAATCCCACTGCCGCCGGGGCCCCGCCTGCGGGCGCCGCTGCGCAGTACAAGGCGGCTGCTGCGCCTTCTGGCGCTGGGGGCTTGGCAGACGGTGCCGGCGAGCAGGTGCCTATCGAGCCCTGTGACGAGCATATTCGGGTCGGTTATGCGGTAACCGGGGTGCTGGATGTCGACCCCGATCCCGGCTCCGGGGGTTCGGGCGACCAGCACAATCCTGAGCTCGGCCGCAAGGATCGCCCTGATTCGAAGAATCAGGGCGATCTGGACGATTCGCGCAAGCCGGGTGGTTTCTCTCCGGAAACCGGTGATAATGCGCCCGTCATCCCGCTGGCAGTCGCCGCCGTTGCCGCCCTTGTCGCGGCGATAGCGTCACGCAGACGCAGCCGTTAGCCGGTGAGCTGCTTAGCGGCTTGCGGCCAGGTGGATTGCCGAGTCGGTTACCGGTTTGCACCGGTTGATGCGGCATCGGGTGGGGTTCATCTGCAACGGAAGCCCGTTGGCTTTGGTCTCGATGTGGGCCCTGGGGCGCGGCCGTTGCCCGTCAGCCGTTTCCGGTCGGGTTTACCGAGTCGGTCGCTGCTTTGCGCCGACGGTTGCCTAGCAGCCGCCCGTTATGAAGAAAGCCCGCGAACCTCAAAGAGCTCGCGGGCTTTCTTGATTGAAGCGTTTGGGGTGGATAGCCGTTACTCGGCGGTTTCCTCGTCCTGCTTTTCGCCAGCTTCGACGATCTTGTCGATGATGACGTCCAGCTTGCCTTCCACGTCGTAGTCCTCGACCTTGCCTTCGTCGCACAGGCGCGCGAACTTCGGGTCGATGGGCAGGGTGGTGTAGGCGGGGATATTGTAGCGCTCGGTAACCTCGGTGCCCTGCGGCTCGCCGAAGATGTGGTGCTCCTTGCCGCAATCGTCGCACTTGAAGTAGGCCATGTTCTCCACCAGGCCCAGTACCTCGATGTCCATGTCGTGCGCAAGGTTGACCGCCTTGCCCACGATCATGGCAACCAGCTCCTGCGGGGCCGACACGGTGACGATGCCGTCGACGGGCAGCGACTGGAACACGGTCAGCAGCACGTCGGAGGTTCCCGGAGGCATGTCGACGAACAGGTAGTCGATGTCGCCCCAGTTCGTCTCGCTCCAGAACTGGCGAATGGCGTTGGACACGACCGGGCCGCGCCATGCCACGGGCAGGTCGCCCTTCGGAAGTATGAGGTTGGTGGACATGACTTTGATGCCCGTTTGGGTTTGGCCGGGCAGGATGCCGTCGGCGTCGGCGGTCAGCGGGTTGGTGATGCCGAAGGTCTTCGGGATGGAGGGGCCGGTGATGTCGGCGTCCAGGATGCCGACCTTGTTGCCGCGCTTGTTCATTTCGCTGGCAAGCAGGCTGGTGACCAGGGACTTGCCGACGCCGCCCTTGCCCGAGACAACGCCAATGACGTGCTTGACGTTGCTGCGCTTGTTCGTTTCAAGCTTGGTGGGGCCGGCGGCCGTGCGCTCGCCGCATCCCGAAACTCCGCAGCTGCCGCACTCGTGCGAGCACTCTTCTGCCATGATTCCTTCTTTCTTATTGTGCTCCCAGATGCCCGGGAGCGTCACTCGTCCTGAAGGGATGATAGCACAACGCGTCCATGCGGCACTCAATTAGCACCTGTAACGTGACATATGTAGGACACTTCGGGGACGTAGCACTAACGGACACTTCGGGGACGTAGCACTAACTGTCAGGACACTTTGGGGACGTAGCACTAACTGTCAGCTTGTAAGGTAGTAGCGGGTGCCTTGCCCGTTTCGCTTCGTTGCGGTTCGTGTGCGCGTTTGCCGTCTGCGGAAATGCGAGCATGGGCCTCAGTAGAGATCGTCCATTGGTGCGCGGCCCTGTAAGGTTGGCAGATAATCCTACGTCCCCGAAGCGTCGTACGGTGGCGATTGCTTTGCCTGTTTGGTTTCGCTGCTGTTCGTGCGCACGTTTGCTTTATGCAGCTATGCAAACTAGGCCCTTGTGAAGATTGGCCATTGGTGCGCGACCTGCAAACTTGACAGATAGTTCTACGTCCCCAAGTGTCCGGCTCCGGGTGGCTACTGCACTTGCTCGACCTCGGTTCCGTCGAGGTTGAAGTCCTTGAATGCGGCGGTGGTGTAGGCGGTGTCCTCGTAGGTGTTGAAGTAGTAGCGGCCCTCGCGTGCGGAATAGGCGCTGGTGAACACGGTGAACTCGTTCGCGCCGTCGTTCATCTGCGCGCTTCCTTCGACCATGGCTACGCCGCCGAGCGTGCGGAACACGCGCGCCACGTTGCCGCGCTCGGTGTCCTTCGCCGCGTGATGCGCGTTCAGGTACGCTGCGCGCACGAAGCGCGACGGGGAGTACACGTCGCCTGGCAGCCCGCGCATGCCCGCGCCTGCGCCGTAGGGCGTCAACGTAGCATTTCCCCAGGTCACGGAGCTGGGGGCGCCGGGGGTCACGTTCATGTAGCTGCGCAGGTTCTCCAGGTGCCACGCAAGGCCTGGCTGATTGGCCAGCACGTCGGCGGGGTTGCGCATCACCTGCAGGCCTTCGGCCGTGGACTCCACGACGATGCAGCCGCTTGCGTCGGCGATGATCCAGTGCAGCAGGGCGATGGGGAAGTCGCCGAAGCCCTTGTTCACCAGCGTGATGTTCGCCAGCGCTGCCTCCACGTCGTCAACGTTGTCGAAGTTCGAGGTGACCCACAAGGGGAACTCGTACGGGGCCACGGCTGCGGTTCCCGGGCGCGCATCGTCGGGGAAGTAGGCGTAGCCGGGGAAGTTCAGGCCGGCCACGGCCAGGCCGACGTCGTTTCCACAGTCAAAGAACATGGGGTA
>OLNL01002047.1_pt1 | contig 16488 bp, 9 predicted proteins | sample 1672181 | NCBI WGS metagenome assembly OLNL01 (sample SAMEA3136656, study PRJEB25190) | human gut metagenome | biome: human gut; feature: human-associated habitat; material: faeces | place: Austria | collected 2013
CCACTCACGACAGCCGTCCCCATCGTAGGCTGAAGACATCCACCAGTTTTGGCCTTCTTCGATAGACCCATCTCCTTCCCTAGGGTTTTTGCTACGTAAGGTGCATGCAATACGCCACGCATACAGAGCGCATAGCGTTACAGAAAAGATCACCCAAGAATACATGCGAATCTCAACCGATATATAAGCAAGATAAGGCGTAAACAGGGAAAAGAAACTAAACAGCACGCCGGCCTTCCAGCCGAAATCACGCCGTATCACAGTGAAGCCCAACATTGCCAATGAAAAGATTCCCGCTATCGTAAACAGGCGGTACACAAGGAGATTTTGCCCAAAAAGTGACTCGAGAACATGGAGGCCCCAGTAAAACAGAACGGGGTGAACATCCCCTGACCCAATATCCCAAATTTCAGCGAAAGAGTTGTTCGCTATAGAAACCGAATAGCTTTCATCGAACCACACATTTCCGTGAAAAGACCCCGTTAGCAGAAATGCAAGACCAACTATCAGCAGCATCACATGAAACCGCTTCGATTCGAGGTATTTCTCTAAACGGGATTGCGTCACAGTTTCACCGTCGCTTCTTTTAATTGTTCATCAACAAAACAATAGCCGAATCTGTCTCGGATACGAGCACCAAACTCTACACCGTTGATCACACTGGCGGCGATCCCTTTTCCGACAAACGCAAAGGTACTCCCAATCAAACAACGATGCATCCCCCTCATTCATTGTTTTTCTTATCGTTAAATTACAGCCACATTTCTGTCATGAGCTTCCAAAAACACGCCCATGCACGTCTGCGATAATAAGGTTGCTAGAGAAAGGCTCGCGAATGCAGATTGAACAACGCACTACTTTTATTCACGCAGATGATTTCGGAATAACACCTGGTCAGGCAAAAGCCATCTTATCGCTTAGCTCTTCCTGCGGCGGTAGCGGAGCGCTCAATAGTGTCAGTATTTTTGCAAATTCTCCCGCATTTTATGAAGCCGCCAGCCTTGCCCAGCCGTATGTCAGACGCGGCGTTCTGCGGGTATGCCTTCATCTGAATCTCGTGGAGGGGCCATCTGTCGCAGACCCGAAACGTATACCTCTTCTCGTTAACGAGAGGGGTATGTTCGATAACAATTTCATGGGATTGTTCAAGCTGGGTATCACCAACAAAGGCGAGGCATTCAATCAGCTGGTTATTGAATGCCGCAGTCAAATCCAGCGTTTTCTATCAGCGTTTCCCGATCAACAGCTATCGTTTCAATTGGACAGCCACCAGCATGTTCATGCCGTCCCTATCGTCTCCAGAGCACTCGCGCAAGCTCTAGCTAAAGAAAACTGCCTGGTTAAGCGACTGCGCGAACCCATCGATCCGCTTCCCCTTTACCGGACCTGCGTCGAAGGCGACTCAAAGGAATCAGCCGGTTCCTCCACGCTTCAAGCACGCAATACGCCGACGCGAATCCCGATAGTTAATCGTGCAAAAATCTTCTTGATATCTGCCCTTTGGCGCAAATGTTCAGTCAACGACATTCCGTGGGCTCCCAGCAGACCTGCTTCAGCACCTTTGTTTTCAGGTGTTGCCCTCTCTGGACGCATGGATGAATTCAGCAAACCGCTTCTTGCTTCTTTTCAACATGAAGCAACTCGTCAAAACAGAGATGTCGAAATCCTATTTCATCCTATTTCGGTACCGATCGAAAAGTGTCTTGACCCTCTGAACAAGCCATTTGCTGAAGCATGCGCTTCAGCATCAAGGAACCATGAAGCAGAACTGATTCGGAAGTTATAAGCACTTCATTGCATTTTTTTGACCCGCAAACATCAGCTCTATCCATTGTTCTATGGCATGTTTCACGTGAAACAGCGCTTTACGTTAACATATTTGATCCTGTTTGCCCTAGATAATACAGAATATTAGAAAGGCCCAAGGTTACCCTTGGGCCTTTCGTTGTGAGAGCACTCTTGCTTAGATGCTCTTCAAAATAGCCATTACAAAATTCGAAGCATCCTCCAAAGCCTGAGGATCAACGTTTTCGATAATGTCGTTATCCGCAGAATAGAGCGCGGTGTTTCCGTCTGCCATACCGGCAATCGTCATCGCCTGAATACCATGAGCCATTGCAATCGATGCAGGCGTTTCACGTGAAACAATGCGATCGGTATGATATCCAACCCCCGAACGCTCGCTTGCCTGGCGAAGAACACGCTTTAAGCGTGAGGAAATCTTATAAGGCTTATAGGCACCTTCCTGTTCAATGCAAGAAAGCGCACCAGCACCAAGGGCCTCAAGATTGATAACGATTGCGCCTTTCATCTCGTTGGCGTGCTCTTCCAGGAACGCATTAATACCCGAATGAGAATATTGATCTGCACCAAGGCCAACAAACCATACTTCGGTATCGATGTCGGGATGGCGAAAGTCCTGAAGCTTCTTGAGTTCGCGGTTGATTTGCTCGGCTGTGCCAGCGTCACCATCAATGCGCAATGCGGGGCTGGCATCAACAATGCCGTCAGTATCATAGACCGCCGATTCGTCATAGTAAGTATCCTCTACCTGAGCATCTTCGTCCTTGCGAAGACGATTCAACGAGAATGCTCCACCGTTCCATCCACGACGATCATCGGATTCGCGGTAGTCAACGTCTACAAACTCATCATCTTCCTCACGGAAGCTCGACCAATCTCCACGAGCTTTGCCGACGCTGCGGGCATTATAGTCCTCATCAACATCTACCCACTCGTTTACAGAAACTTCTTCTTCCTTGCGCTTCTTGCCCTTGCGGAACCGGCTGAAGAGGCGTCCAGCACGGGACTTAGGCATATCAACGTATCCAGGACCAGCAAAAGCACCTGTTTCGGTGTATTCCTCGTCGTAGGCGGAATCATCCGCATCATCGACATAACGCTCTTCGGGGGCTACGTCAGATACCAGCTCATCCCCTACAGGGGCGAATGAGCCAGTGCCACCAACAGTCGAAAAAGAGCCAGTTGCAGACACTGCCGACTGCGCGCCCGTATCAAACGAAGGGAGGTTGAGGCTTCGCGCTGCAGGCGCTGTGCTAAACGCATCAGTATTTCCATCAATACGAGGAAGCATGTTGGAAAGCAACGATTTACCGCCTGTGGAGGTGCCTTCGTTTACCTCTGCCATAGGAGCGCGCTGACGAAGGTTTTCACCCGAAGCGCTGCGAGCAGGCGTTACGTCCGGCAACACGATAACCTGGCGAGAATGGTCCGCCTGTTCAACAACAGGAGAAACAGGAGATACCATTTCTTCCATGCCCACAATCGGAGAAGCTACCGCAGGCTGAGGCGCAGTTCTTTCAAGCGGCTCTTCTGCGTACTCTCCACCCTGCACCTCATCCGAATAGCCGTAGGAGTAGGATTTCATTTCCTCCTGTACACGACCAGCAGGGATGCGTGCGGTTGATTCATCGTTGCTGTCGTGGAATGAACCCATGTTGACCACATTGTCATCGATACGGCGAATCGGCTCCTCTTCGTCGTCGAACTCTTCATTGTCCATAAACCGGGAGACATCGATTGGGGAAATTGAGGTGGTTACACTCGGAGATGCCGCCTGTTCAGGCTGCTCAGCTGGATCATCAACGTATACTTCTTCGTTTTCAGATACAGCAGGCTCTTCATAGTAGTCCTCGTTGTAGGACTGCTCCTCCAGGTATTCTTCAGCGGGATATTCCTCTTCAACCGATTGCTTACGCGATGAAATCGACTTCAGGCGAGAAGCAAATGAATGCTGCATCTGAGATGCTTTTTCGGAACCAGAGTGAACCGCGTTATTGAAGAAGTCGCCAAGCGAACCGCTACGATGTGAGTGAACACTCCTCTTGGAGCTCACTGCGGGGCGAGAAGCTTCCTCGTTTGCGGGGTAATCCTCGGGGGTATTTGTGTACTCATCGACGGGGTCCATAGGCAAAGTTGCCGAATCAAGTTCCTCCTCGATTTCTTCAACTTCGTTATTCCCGGGAACAGAGCGATGAAGCCTCTGGGAATGACGCACTGAAGGACGGGGGGAGGTCTTTCCTTGGTCATGAGAGCTGAAATGCTCATGTCCTTGAACAGACTCTTCGACTATCTGCTGCTCAGACTCAACAACGGGCTCGAGCTCCGCAGGAGCTTTGCCTGCAAGCTGATCCACCTCTTCAATTGCAGCCTCGTAAAGCGTCTCATGCGACACAAGGGCAGGATCATCGTTTACAGCAGGATCATGTTCAGCTGCTTCGACAGAAGCAGGCTGATCTTCGGCGGCAACGGCAGGCTCGGGATCGTGATCGAGCCATGGCGCAGGCGACGCAATGGGCTTCGGAGCGGGCTTGCGTTCGATGGGTGCTGCTGCAGTGTTGTTCAGATGCCATTCTTGTTCAGCTGCCAAATCCTCTGCCGACAAGGCGGCAGGCTGACCACCAGCAATGGGCTCAGCGAAATGAGCCGAGCTCCCCTCATGATTAGCATGGGGCGCAGAAAACGACTCAATCTCATCCTGCAACGCGCGAACCTTTGAAGACAATTCGGACTGAGCAGCCTCGGGCTCAGAGACGGGAATGGCAATGGGAGATCCGTAGGGATTAGAAGCATGATGCTCCATCATGCGCGCAGCAACGGTATCCGCATAGCGAGAACGATTTACCTTCGGGGTTTTTCCTGCATCAGGCTTATTCGCACGTGCCTTCTCTTGAGCAATCTTTGCCCAAGAAGGAGTATCGCTCGTTTGAACGCGGGCTACAGGCTCTGGGGCAGCAGAAAGAGCAGCCTCTTTAGCAGCCGCTGCCTCAGCTGCAGCTGCAGCCTCGGCCGCCTGCTTCTTTTCAATCTGCTGCTTGGGGATAATGACCTCGCCTTTTTCCCCAGAATCGGACTCTTTTTTAGGTTCCTCATCAAGAGTGGAGGAAACCATGGTGCGCACTAGAGGACTCGGCGCCGACTCAGGGCGCTTCCCAACCTCAAAACGTACGCTAGAAACCTCATCCTCATCTTCAGCGATCAGGCCGCCACCCTTAACCAGGCGAGAAGATATATCGGTTACGGGAACCTTGTCGGCAACAGGCTTTCCAGTCAAAGCCGCAATAGCAGCTTTCGCTGCCGCAAGAGATTCCTGCGGCGACATCTCTGCTTCATATTCAAGAGATGCACCTTCAGGCACAACGCCCGCAGCGCGTGCCGCCTCTTCGCCGTGTACGCGATTGCCCTCTTCAACGCTGCGCTCCAGAGCTTCCTCCTGGCTTACCAGGCCGTTTCCAACTTTGCGCGCAACATCAAGCAAAACCGAAACACCGGAAGCGTTATTATTTGCCGACTGGTTGAATGGAGCAACGATATGAAGCACAGAGCGAACCAGGGGGATAGCAAACAGCACCGCACAAATAACCAACAGGAAAGTAAGAATGGAAGACATAGCACCCGTATCAGCTGCGAACAGCGTGGAGCGAAGCAAGAGAACGAAAGCCGAAACCACCAATGCAATGGCGCTTGCCTTCTGAAGAATAGGCAATGCCGCAGCGAAGGGGGGCTTTTCCTCCGTCAAAACCTTGCCACTGTCATAATTGGCCACCAGGATCACCTTGCGGCGACGAGCATTGGCGCCATTTGCCGGGGTAGGCTGATATTTCGCCACCACATTCTGGCTTGCACCGGTCCTAAGCAAGCGTGAAAGAATAGGGCGCCCCGTGATCTCCATGCCATATAGAACCGCCGCAGCTATAGTGAGAAGCAACCAAAGTATGCCCAAAGAGGGAACAACAATAGAAAGAACGGCACCAAGCAAAGCAACACCGAAACAAATGATGTTCGGGAGCTGATCGTTGGTTACACACTGGAAGTCTTCCACCACCGTCGCGAAACCTGCCTCTTTCTGCATCTGGTCGGCAAGATAGAGCGCAGCCCTCTGTTCCTCCTCGGTACCCGCAGGATGCGGACCTATCTCTTGCGTGAGATAGGCGATATCGTCGATTATTTCAGCCATGGAGAGCCCCTTTTGTTTCCACGCTTATATAAGTGAGTAGCGATTGACATGGATATAGACTGTACAAGTATACGTCATTTGACTCGTTTCGCCTTTATATGAACCGTTTGTTCACCTTGTCTACCGCATTGCGCAAAGAAGTGCCTTTCTATCTGCATAAAATACCTCCCATCCACTTATCGCAGATGGGAGGTTTCACGTGAAACATATCAGTTAGCCTGCTGCTAATCCTGCCCAAGATACTCTCTTAAATAAGCATCGTTTGATGCAGCGTCCGAACGAAGACTGTCATAGCGAGAAACTAAATCGGCTGTTGCGCTGGCATAAGCATCAACCACAGGCTGGCTAAATTGCTTCGGCAACGCTTTTGCCATTTCCACAGCCTCCTGATCGGCTCTGTTATAAGCATCGTTGTGGGACTCGGCAGTCGCTTTGTCTTGTATAAGGATCGCCGCGTTTGAGGCAAGCGCTTCATTGGTCGCATCGATTCGCTTGTTGACATAAGCCAGCGAGGCATCGAAATTCGCCGCGGGATAGAAGCCTTTCGCCTTCGCAATGCATTCCTTCGCCTTTGAGAATTGAGCCTGGGCAGAAGTGGTGAACTCGGTTGATTTCGCCACGTTGTCCGCCGTTGTGTCCGAAACAACAGTTGCCGCCTGCGTCAAAAGGGCATTCCCTTCTTGGATGCAACTCCATGCCTCATTCATGGCGTCGATGCCTTGCTTTGCCGCAACATCTTCCTTCATACGCTGATCGGCAACATCAAGAAGCTCCTCACGAACCGCAATAGCATTCAAGGCCCGTTGCGCCGCCTCTTTGTCGCGCTGGGATCCGTCAAGCTCCGACTCTGCCTTCTGAGCATACACGCGAGCCGACTCAAGTTGGTCTTTGGCATCGGGAATAGCTGCACTTAATTCCTGCGCGCGAGAAACGGTATCGTCACCAAACGTATCCTGAAAATATTTGTCGATAGCAACCGTGGTTTCATCGCTTTGCTTAACAAGCTCGCAAGCTTCACGCAGCACACCGACGCTGGTATTCAGTCGCTCGTACTGCTGGTAGGCCCAATACCCCCCTACGCCAATCGCGCCTATGCAAACAACCGCCACGAGTGCGATGCTGAAACGGCGATACCATCTGCGGCGTTGCTTCCTGCGAGCTATTTCCGCCTGAGAATCTGCGCCTAAAAATGTTTTACGTTCAGAAGGCTGGGGCTTCACTTCAGCCGAATTTCGCTTGGTTGCTTTTTCTGCTGTTAGGTTCTTTTCCTTGCCCCCTGCGGTTGAAGCGCCCTTCCTGAAGCTTGGAAGACGCCACTTGGCGCCACGCGAGGGCTCATCCTGCGCTGCAGCTTTCTGCTCAAGGACATTCAGGGAAAGCTCGTTAGGCTTTCCCTGCGAGAATTCTTTCAGATGAAGAACCTGGGTTTCCTTATGCCCAAGGCCACGGCCGCTTCGCTTTTTCTTGCGGGCCATCACGAATGCGAACCTCCGGCTACGCGCGCGAGAGACTCGATCGCCGCACGGTCGGCAACCTCGGCAACGATATCCGAGCAAGGCATCATAACGATATTGTTGCTCGGCAACGAATTCAGGAATTTCTTGCCGTAATACTTGGTTATCAGGCGTTTGTCAGCCAAGACCACAATGCCGCGGTCGCTCGATTTACGAATAAGCCTTCCAACCGCCTGCTTTACCTCGATAACCGCATGGGGCAGCGAATAGTGAGCCCAAGCGCGATCATCACGTTGTTGACGTTCGCATGAAAGAGGATCGGTAGGCAGGCCAAAAGGCAGCTTGGGGATGACAACGCCCTTGAGCGTTGCGCCTGGAGCATCAAAACCCTCCCAGAAGCTCTTCAGAGCAAAGAGACTCAAATGCTCATCTTTCAAGAAGTCATCGCGAAGGCCCTTAACGGAAACGCCCCATTTTTGGCACACCAAACGCAAATCGTCTTCCTTCAAAGCGGGATGAACGCCATCAAAGCACTGTTCCATTTCGCGCCTGTTGGTAAATAGCGTAAGCATCGAACCTCTCTGGGCCTTGTGCAAATCAACAAGGAACGATTCCAAGGTTGGAAGATAAGCAGGATCCTGAGGTTCTGGCATATCCGTTGGAACGTAGACCCGCATATTGGCATCGAAATCAAAGCTTGAATCAACCTTCAGCACATCAGCCCGAGAATCTTCCCCTTCGTTGAAGCCAACGGCACGCTCGAACGCATCGAACTGTCCGTCGACCGCCAGAGTTGCCGAAGCATATATAACACTGCGCGTTTCAGCATAAAGACTCTCGTTTAGCGACTTGCCCACATCGAGCGGCTGAACCGTAAAGATTTCATCCAACGTACCCTTTGTCCGATTAAGGCGAACCGAATACACATGGTTATCGCTGTCATGGAAGAACATCTCATCAAGGGCATCGTATGCCTCCCTCAATTCAAGCGCAGCCAGGGCGAGTTCCCTCTGGGCGCTTGTTGTGTCTTCGATTTGTTCCGCATAAGCAACGATGTCGCGGCAAGCACGGATCAGCTTTTCCAAGGTGTCGTATACCGCGCGCGCACGATTCACGACACCTCGGTACGTATCACCATGGCGAATCTCGTCGTTTAGCCAGAGGTCAAAGTACTCGTATCCACGCGAGCGGGTCTTCGGATCGAACACCAGAAGATCTTTCGCTCCGAGACAGAACTCTTCCGTCGCCATCGCGAAGGCACCCGCACAGGTGCGCGCTTTGGCAATAAGCGATTCATACAACGCGCGGCCGTCCTCTGGAGCTTGAGCGCTTCGCTCCACTCGAGAAAGAACATTGTGTGAACCTTCCCCATTTACGCGCAAAGCAAGCGCCCTCAGCGAATCGGAAGACACCGAGAGGGCAAGTGCGCGGCGCGCTTCTTCCTCCGCACCATGAGCCTCGTCTACAGCCCAATAGCGAACAGGGGGCAGCAGCCCACCTTCGAAGCGGACATCCCAGAAAAGCAAACTATGGTTCGTTACCACGACATCGCATCGCTGGGCTTGCTCGCGGGCGCCATGGACAAAGCAGCTTCGTCCAAAGAAGGGGCACTTATGGCGCAAGCATTCGTTGCTTTTGGTCCCAATGCGCCAACGGGGAATAGCGCGGTAATCAATTTTCAGAGCGTCCATATCGTCGTAGTCGCTCTGTTCTACAAATGAAAGTAGACCCGCCAAAGCAGGTGCCTGATTGATTTCTTGCTTACGATAATGAATTACCGATGGCCCTTGGTTGACCAAGCTATCCACCTTGCGAAGGCAAGGATAGTGACTGAACCCTTTCAAAGGAGCGTACGTGATGCCGAGAGCCTTCGAAAGAAGAGGCAGCTCCTTATGAACCAGCTGATCCAGCAATGCATTGGTCTTTGTGGCTACACCCACGGTGATACCGTTTTTCTGTGCCGCCAGGGCAAGGGGAACCAGGTAGGCCATCGATTTGCCAACACCGGTGCCAGCTTCTACAGCAAGATTGCGAGACGTTGCCAAAGCGCGGTTTACCGCAAAGGCCATTTCGCGCTGTTCTTCGCGCGGCTCATATTCCTCGTACAAAGAGCCCAATAAACCCTCAACGGAAAAGGCTTCAGAAATTTCCGCATCGGTTGCGAAAGAAAGCTCGGGGGCTTCACTACCCGCAGGAGGAAGCTCCTTGCCCACGGGGGAAGAATCAGGAACATTAACATCAGGGCGCAAGGGAGCCGAAGCCTGAGCCACTGCCGCTTTACGCGATGAACGCAAACTGTACGGCCCCTCGCTTTCCTTCATAGCGGCAAGGCACTTAAACACACGCTCGGTATTCCAAGTGTCGCTATCACACATATCGGCAATATGCTGGAGCAAAGGGGCAGGCATGGTGTCAACCGCAGCCAAAAGCACCCGATACACGAGACACGTTGCCGCCACATCATCATCAGCACGATGGGTGGAGTCGGGCCCGCCAAACGCACGCACTAAATCGAGCAAGCGATGAGAGGTTAGACGAGGTAGCGCGATTTTCGCCAGATCGAGGGAATCAATCCAGCAGTTCTGCTTCAATACCTCACCCGTGGGGTACTTCGTGCAGAAAGTTCTATCGAAATTTGCATTATGAGCAACCACATCGGAAGAACCAACGAACTCAACCAAACCTGCAACGGCAGTATTGGGGTCGGGAGCATTCGCCACATCTTCATCGCTGATGTTGGTAAGGTGAGCAACCTCTTCGGGGATCGGTTTCCCGGGATTTACGAACGTTACGTACCAGCCGACGATTTCACCATGAACCATACGCGCTGCAGCAATCTGAATCAGCTCATCGTGGTTGAAGGAGAAACCCGTCGTTTCGGTATCGATAACAACAACGTCTTCATCCAGTTCACCAAACGAGTGCTCTTTCGCATAGCTGCTAAGCGAATGGTAGCGATCGCGGATGCGCTGAGGGGTGTTTTCGAGAATGTAAGTGTCAAGCCTTGATGCGGCTTCTGCATTTTGTGTTTCCATACTAGTAAGACTATCATTTATGGAATTCTTTATCTCTAATGCCTGAATCACTTCTAGGAGAAAACATGTCAGATATTGGCTATTTTTCCATGTACGCCCGTTTTGAAACCGAAAGCAAAGAAGATGCTGCGGCATTTCTAGGCGCAGACAACATAATTGGCGACGCATTCTCTATCGAGCAGGAATACGTTGATGGCAAGCGCACGGCATGGATCGTGAATCCCTTCGGCAAGCGCATGGGCACCATCGACGAAAAAACCGCTGAAAAGGTTGATCTCTGCAACGCCAAAGGATGGAACACCGTTGCCTTGCTTGCACTCGTTGCTTTCACGGAAAAGCCTGAACCAGGCCTTTACTGGGGTCAGGTTCTTATCATTTCCTACGACCCGGAATATGAAGTCGCCTTCTCTACGTTTATAGAAAATGTTGGAAAGCAGCTCGGCGAGGGAATACGCCCCGACGTTTCCCTTGGTCGCGACTCCCTTAAGAAGGTTATCGAAACTCAGGGCGAATGGGTTCCTTCGGGACGCGTTCCCTTCCCCAACAAGAACAAGGGCACCGCTTGGGTGAAAACGCAACGCACCGGAACGGAACGTTTGGTAAAGCAGGCACGCAAGGGCAACATAGGTTGCACGGTAGTTAGCTGGATATTCCTTCTCGCCGTTGTCGCCCTTATTGTTTTCGGGCTTCATTCCTGCGGAGCGTTCTAGCCAATCTTCCGCCTAACCGCGCTATAGACATTCAGTGGTGTTTCACGTGAAACGCCACCATAAAGAAAACCCCTTGCCGCATTCCGGACCGCACCTCTCGAAATCGGACTTATTTCAATCCGAATCGGGGGTGTGGTTCGTTTCGCGGACAAGGGGTTTTACGTTTGCGGCAGATGTCTACTTAATTTTCCAAGGCATAGGAAATGAGCTTGGTGCAGAGCTCAGCAAAACTCATGCCAGCTGCACGAGCAGCATCGGGAAGAAGCGATGTTGCCGTCATGCCAGGAATGGTGTTCGTTTCCAAAACCCAAAAATTTCCTTCGGCATCCTTGATGAGGTCACTACGAGAAACACCGCGGCACTCAAGCGTCTTATGGGCGGCAACCGCAAGCTCCGTAGCGCGCTTGGTATCTTCTTCGGATAAGGGCGCAGGGCAGATATGCTGCGACCCTCCCTGAGCGTACTTCGACTCAAAATCGTAGAACTCGTGGGAAGGAACAATTTTGATAACAGGGAGAGCGCACGGGTCCTCGTTGCCCAATACGGCAACGGTGAACTCTTCGCCTGAAACAAAGCTCTCAACAAACGCGCACGTATCTACCTGAAATACCTTATCGATCGCATCGGCAATTTCCTCAGCACCTTCACACAGATACACACCCAAAGCGCTACCTTCCGTAGCAGCTTTCACAACACAGTGCGAACCCACTTCAGCAATGATGGCATCAATGTCGATATGGTGAGAGTCGAGCATCATAGAACGAGGGGTAGGGATGCCGGCGCGCTCATAGCAAAGCTTCGTCTTGGGTTTGTCGATAGCAGTGGCGCTCGACCAAACGCCTGGACCAATATAGGGAAGCCCAATGGTTTCCAGAAATCCCTGGATGGTGCCGTCTTCGCCGTACTTGCCATGAAGAGCCAGGAAAGCAACTTCAAAATCACCTTGAATCAAAGCCAGCAAGTCTTCTTTGTTGGCGGGGTCGAAAACAGTTACCGGAAAGCCCGCTTCGAGCAAAGCTTCCTTCGCCCCCTCACCAGAAGCAAGGGAAATGGAACGCTCGCCACTCTTGCCTCCCGCAAGCAGAGCAACACGAATTTGTTTAGGATCGAAAGAACAAGACATGGTTCTCGCTTTCATACAAGTAAAACCCAGGGCACTGCTGCCGAAAGGCTTGATACGTTAACCGATAGTGAGTATAGCAAACGCACGTTACCACTCTGCTACCACCACGCGGTAACCACTTGGTTGCGTATAATACTGAGCATGAATAACGCAATCCAATCATTCAACCTGTCCGAAATTCCCACTATTCTGGAAAGTCTCGGACAGCCGCGCTTTCGCGCCAAACAGCTCACTTCCTGGCTTTACCAGAAAGGAGCTCACTCCTATGACGAAATGACCAATCTGCCCAAGAGCCTTCGGGATGTCCTGTCGGATGAATACCCTTTGATTGAGCCGCAAGTGGTTAACAAGCAAGTATCCAACGACGGTACACGTAAATACGTGTTCGAATACGCCGATGGCGCCAAGGTAGAAGCTGTCGGAATCCCCTCATTCGACAAGAAAGAGCGCAAAGACGAGCCCAAGCACCTTACCGTGTGCTTCTCCACTCAAGCAGGATGCGCCATGGGGTGCACCTTTTGCGCCACGGGGCACGAGGGACTTACCCGCAATCTTTCTTCCGCTGAAATGATTTGCCAGATCATAGCTGTACAAAACGATTTTAGCTGCCGCGTCACTAATTTAGTTTCAATGGGACAAGGCGAACCATTCCAGAACTACCAAGCAACCCTAGAAGCGCTTCGTTTCGCCAACGCAAAAGACGGCCTTGAAATAGGCGCTCGTCATATAACGGTGTCAACATGTGGCATCATTCGGGGAATTGAACGCCTTGCAAACGAGCCCGAACAATTCACGTTGGCAGTATCCCTCCATTCTGCTTTGCAGGATGTGCGCAATGAAATCATGCCGCGTTGCAGCAACATTCCCTTACCGCACCTAAAGAAGGCCCTTCGATCCTATATCGAGAAAACTGGCCGTCGTGTCAGCTTCGAATATCTCCTTATCAAGGGGGTCACCGACACAGAAGAAAACCTCGCAGCGCTAATCGATTTCTGCGATGGCCTCCTATGCCACGTCAACCTTCTTTCAGTAAACGAAGTCGAGGGAAGCCCCTACAAGCCAAGCTCCACCGCAACGCAGCAGCGCTGGGTTAAGGAACTGAAAAGCGCAGGCAAGGAAGCCACTATCCGCAATTCGCGCGGAAGCGATATCGACGGAGCCTGCGGTCAACTGAAAAACAAAATGTAGAGAACGGGAAAATAGGGACAGGCACCAGATTCCCGCCTAACAAACAGGGCCCCGCTTACGATGAAACTCGCGAGCGGGGCCCTGGTTTTGTTCACTATGGCGCAAGGGGGAATCTGGTGCCTGTCCCTATTTTCCCGCTTGCGACTCTTCAATAAGATGCAGGATACGCTGAAGTTCCTCTTCATCCTTGAACTGGATCTCGATTTTGTTCTTGCCCTTAACGGTCTTGACGCGAACCGGAGCGGAAAGGAAACGGGTAAGCCCCTTCGCAGCCTTCTTGAAACTTGGAGGAGCAGGAACGCGTTTTGCAGCTGCCGAACCAGCCTTCTCACGACCATTCATCAGACGAGCCAGTGCTTCGGTTTCGCGAACGCTCAACTTTTCATTCTTAAGCTTTTCGGTAAGTTTCTTCCTGCCCTCCGCGTCATCAACAGAAAGGATGGCGCGAGCATGGCCGGCGGTGATCTTCTCCTCAAACAAGAGTTGCTGAGCTTCCTCAGGCAAATCAAGCAGGCGGAGAGCATTAGCGATAGTAGACCGTCCCTTGGAAACCGTCTGGGCAACCTCTGATTGCGTCATCCCCTTGCGCTCCATAAGGCGCTTATAACCATAAGCCTCTTCAATAGGGTTAAGGTCGGATCGCTGGATATTCTCAATCAAAGCAAGTTCAAGGGCTTTGTCGTTGTCGGCTTCCCAGAAACGAACGGGAACCTCTTCCATACCCAAACTCTTGCATGCTCGATAGCGGCGCTCACCAGCCAAGATCTGATACTGGTTCCCAATTTTGCGAACCAAAATAGGCTGAAGAAGGCCTTCCTTTTTGATAGACCCTGCAAGTTCCTCAATTTCACCTGGCTTGAAATTGGTGCGAGGCTGATCAGGATTGGGGTGAATCAGGTCAAGCTTAACCGTTGCCGTAAGCCCCTTGGAATCAAATGGCTTGTTTTCCTTCTTCGAAACCTCCAGTGCAGGCTCGACAACCGGCTTAGCGGGCTTCCTAACCTGACGCTCCGCTGCAACGCGCGGCTTAGGAGCGGGAGTTCTCATAGACACCGAACCAGCGGAGCTGAAAGTACCAGAACCAGCACGCATAGCGGGCTTGCGCGCCTCGCGTGAAACAACTTTGGCATTTTCAAGCGCATCTTCAGAAATATAGATATCAGAAGACGGATCAACCGGTTTCCCCGAAGAACGCTTAGCGGTACGTTCCTGAAGAGCTTGATGAAGAACACCAGCGGATTCCTGCTTCTTCTGAGCAGGTTCTTTGCTTAACGGTTCGGGCACGCTCCTTTCCTGCTCTTTGGGAGCCTCGGGAGCAGAAGGCTTCTGGGTATAAGCGGGGCTATCGTCAAACAAAGCATTGAGGCCACGCCCCAAGCCACTTTTCTGCTTAGCCACGAGCAATCACCTCTTTGGCAAGATCGTTGTAGGCAAGGGCTCCCTTATTGTCAGGAGCATATTCGAGAATCGACTGTCCGTAACTAGGAGCTTCAGACAGTTTAACGGTACGAGGAATCAACGTCTCGAAGACCTCGTCCCCAAAGAACGAACGGACCTCATTAACCACCTGGTTGGCAAGATTGGTGCGGGAATCGTACATAGTGAGAACAATTCCAAAGATATCCAAGCTCGGGTTTAGGATGCTTTTGACACGTTTCATCGAATCAAGGAGTTTTGTCACACCTTCCAATGCGTAGAACTCGCACTGAATGGGAACCAGGAGCTTATCCGCAGCAACCAAGGCATTGATGGTGAGCAGACCGAGGGAAGGCGGGCAATCGATAAGGATGTAATCATAGCGGCCGCGTAGGCTGCCGAGAGCGCTTTTCAAGCGGTTCTCTCGCGCCATCTCGTTAACCAATTCAACCTCTGCGCCAGCCAAGCTGATAGTAGAGGGCAGAACATCAACACCTTCGGCAACACAAGACAGAATTACCTCTTCGACGGGCGTTTCACCAAGCAGCACGTTGTAAACACACCCATCAAGAGCTCGTTTGTCGATACCATAACCGCTTGTTGCATTACCCTGAGGGTCAAGGTCGACCAAAAGGACCTCTTTACCCATAGCACCTAAAGCAGCGGAAAGATTTACTGCAGTGGTCGACTTACCAACGCCGCCTTTTTGGTTGATGATCGCGAGGATTTTTGTCTGCCCGATCGCATGAGCCACCTTGGGCTTGTCGCGGAACGGGATGAAGGTGCGAATATCGTCGTCATCTTCATCTTCGGCTTCAACGCCGTCTTCCGGGGAAGTAGACTCCATTTCCGGATCAGTTTCCTCTACAGCTTCTTCATGCTCGGAGGTTCGCTCGACCACCTCTGCATGTTCATTGATTTCGTCGTAGCTGCTCTGAAGAACCTCTTCTTTGATCTCTTCAGGGTTCTGACTGCGCTCAGTCACGGAAGTCACGGGAACATTTTTTGCTTTTTTTCGACTACCGAACAGCCCCACGAGCTCTCCTCTCTTTTTTGCCTACCAGACAAACTATTGCTTCACTTGAATACCCTATAAAGGGTAAGCAAATGTTTGCTGTTTCACGTGAAACAGCAAACATAAAAAATAACAAAATGCCCCACATCTCATCGAACAAAAAACAAGATTGACGCTATACAACAAAATCAGCGAAACACAACTCCGTTTGACGGACAGCATAATGGGATAGCCCAGAAGCAGAGCAAAATGCCCCTTTGTTTCGATTATTTGATAATACCCTTGCCATACCCTTTAGAAAATAGAAAGGTATACGGTTTTTCCTCGAAGCACCGCATTTCCATTCCCAAACAACGATCAAGCAAACGTCGGTTTCCCGAAACCAGTACACAAAAAGGAACCCGAGAAAAAACGAGGCCACACGAAGCTCTATAACAGCCAAACAGAAACAGACTTGAATAGATACTCAAAATATAGAAAACTGGCTCTTACAAAGAGCCTCAAAGCCCTTTTAGCGCAATAAGTTCAACACAGGACCCTTCAGAGCGCTCAAAGAACAAAAAGAGTCCT
>OLNL01002096.1_pt1 | contig 16138 bp, 10 predicted proteins | sample 1672181 | NCBI WGS metagenome assembly OLNL01 (sample SAMEA3136656, study PRJEB25190) | human gut metagenome | biome: human gut; feature: human-associated habitat; material: faeces | place: Austria | collected 2013
AGGTCCTGTCCAAAACATAACTAAATTCTGAAGTGTATAATACTTAAATTGTGTCATCTCCATCTCACCAAGGGTTATGAGAGTTTGACTTACATTCTCTTTTTCTGCTTGATTGCAAATAATCGTTTCAATCCCCTTACCAAAATCTGTGATAGCTCTTAAATTCTTCTCTTTTGAACTACTTAGTAATTCTCCTGATTCTTTTAATTTTCTCTTAAATATAAACTGAGGCAAAATCATCAGAAAGGCTCCTATAGTAAAAAGACTACCCACAATAAGATTTTGTTTGAGCAGATAAATAACAGATACTAGGACAGAGGCGCCCCACACTGGCGAGATAAGAAAAGATTGAAGGAACTCCTGGTCTACGATTCCAAGATCTTGTGTCAAGAGTGAGCAAAGCTCAGAATCAGAGTTCTTTTTAGGAAAGACAGCATAATTCTTCAAAATATTCCCTGATAGTCTTACATTAAACGCCCTAATAATAGAACGAAGCAGAATATTCTCTATATACATAAAAGCGTACATAGCCACCCAAAGAGAAATGCCCGAAAATGTAAAAACTATTAAATCCCGACTATTACCGCTATCTAAATGACCTGCCATCTGGATAATTATAGGAATAACAATTCCTTGACAGGAATAAAGAAGTGCAAAAATGATATAAAGTACCATTTCCTTTTTAGGAAGTAGCTTAATAGATTTAACCATCATTGTAACACAGCAACTGATTTATTTTTTTCAATAATCATTGCTTTTACCTCCTTCCATTTGATACTATTATTTTAGTTTATTAATGCTACTAAACTATTGAAATTTCGGAAATCCGATAAGGAAATTTTATATGGAACTAGGTCAAAAATTTAAGCAGATTCGCAAACAGAGAAAATATACTATCCAGAGACTCGCTCAAGTGGCCGGATCTGTAGCGAGTATTTCGGACTTTGAAAATAACAAAACATCACTCTCAAATGATATTCTTTTCAAACTTTTAAAACACCTAAAAGTCGAATATAATGAATTTTTCGGACAAGAATATCTTGTGGACGAAACCTACATAAAACTTGCTAATCAATACAATCAAGCCTCAAATAATCTAGATTTTGAAGCACTAAAGCAAGTCGCAGAAAGATTTCGCATTTTAGGAGAAACTAATTATAGCGATTATCTGATTAGTCTTTGTATTACCTGTCAGGTTTCAAAACTTCAAAACCAGCCGGTTAACCAAGATATTGCTACAGAACTTCAAAACTACTTCTTTTCGATTGATATTTGGACACTTCTTGATATTGATTTACTGGATATGGTAAAGGATATCTTCACAGAAGATGCTCTAACAATCTACATTAAAGAACTCCTATCAATTCTCGGTAAAAATCCTAGAAATAATTTAGATCGAATCACTTTAGATGTTATCAGTCGTTGTATTTTCCAAATCATTCTTTATGGAAATCAAGAAGATAGTGATTACTATTTAAACGAACTAAAAACTATTCAATTCCCAGATTATTTCATGTTACAAAAACTCTATCTTAAAGAGCTAGAAGCTGCATACCTTTATAAATTTATCGATAAGAATATGGGAAAGATTATACATAAAGAAATTCTCCACTACTTGGCTTTTATTGGTGATGACGATAATTTGAGAGAATGGGATCAAACCTTCTGTCAATTATAGACTTTATTGGATAACAGTTGTACAATAAAGTCTATAATTTGAAAAATTTAGAAAGGAAAACAGAATGCACGAAACACATTCTCTCCGTGAGCGATTCCTTGTTTTCTTCAAGATTTTTGTGCCCATACTGATTTATCAATTTGCCAACTTCTCGGCAGCCTTTGTGGACACTACCATGACTGGTCAATACGATACCCTACACTTGGCGGGTGTGGCCATGGCAACGAGCTTATGGAGTCCTTTTTTCACCTTCTTAACAGGTATCGTCTCTGCCTTGGTTCCTATTATCGGACACCATCTAGGGGCAGGTCGCAAGGACCGAGTGGCACCTGATTTCTATCAATTTCTTTATATGGCCTTGGGCCTATCACTTATCCTCTTTGCCCTCGTTTTTCTGGGGGCGCCCTTGGTTTTGAATCATCTAGGTTTAGAACCTTTGGTCAGAAAAGTCGCCCTTGGTTATCTACGATTTTTGAGTCTTGGGATTATTCCCCTCCTACTCTTTAGCGTGGTTCGCTCCTTCCTTGATGCACTTGGCCTCACGCGCCTTTCCATGTACCTCATGCTTCTGCTCCTACCTCTCAATGGTTTCTTCAATTTCCTCCTCATCTATGGCATTGCTGGTTTACCAGAGTTAGGGGGAGCTGGAGCTGGGCTTGGAACTTCATTGGCTTACTGGGCCCTTCTCCTTATTTCCATCAAGGTTATCAGAAAGCATAAAAAGATTAAGCCCTACCACATTGAAAAGGTTCAACCCCTTGATAAAGCAGCTCTGCTTGACGCCCTTAAACTAGGTCTCCCTATTGGTGGAACGGTCTTTGCGGAAGTCGCCATCTTCTCAGGTGTTGGTCTGGTTATGTCTAAGTATCCGTCACTAGTGATTGCTAGTCACCAAGCGGCCATGAATTTCTCAAATCTCATGTATGCCTTTCCTCTCAGCATTTCCAGTGCCATGGCTATCATTATTTCCTACGAATTTGGGGCCAGACGCATGGATGCCGTCAAGAGCTACAGCAAGCTAGGTCGTCTAACAGCCCTAGGATTTTCTATCTTTACCTTGATTTTCCTCTACTTCTTGCGTTATGATTTAGCTGAACTTTATGGGCATGAGCCTGACTTTTTGAGAATGACGGCCATTTTCATGACCTATAGCCTCTTCTTCCAAGTGGCAGATGTCTTTGCGGCTCCGCTTCAAGGAATCCTGCGTGGCTATAAAGATACCAGGGTACCTTTTTATCTCGGTGTCCTAACCTACTGGGGCATCACCCTCCCAGTTGGCTTCCTGCTTGAAAAAGTCACTGGACTTGGTCCCTATAGTTACTGGATTGGCCTGATTGCCAGTCTTATCGTCAGTGGTCTCTGTTACCAGTGGCGCTTAAATAGAATCGTCAAACGATACGAATCACAACAGTAACACACCTGAAGCAGTCTTTTCCGACTGCTTTTCCTATGTCAAAATCTCGATAATATAAAAAAAAAAAACTCCTGCATATTGAAAACAGATAAACTGTTATCAATACACAGAAAGCTTCTTTTGATGAGTGATTAATTAAATTCAGATTTTCCTGACCTATTACCAAACTGGATTCATTAATGAAAACATAGATGTTTAATATTGAAAAAAGTATCACAGAGACCAGCTGGATCAACTAGGGCAACATAAATCATGGCTAAACCACATAGAGCTAGGAAATGATAAACATAAACTACTTTCTCCCCTGTTTTAGGAAGTAAAAGAAAAGACCAGAACCACAAGACACAAATGGCTATTAATATGATTAGTTTATTCATCCATTCCATAATAATCTCCGTCAAAAAGGTTTAGCACAATAAAATAGTCCTTAGGACTATCTGAATGTTATCACAAAATCTAACAAGCGCTGTCATTACTTCTTAAGGAAATATCTTAGTATTCTCTTGCTAGTCTTGTTTTGGTAAGTTAAGACATATAAAATCATATTGGGAGGTTGGGAAGACTCATTATTACACAAAGTACAATAATGTTTACAGACGCCAAAACCAGCAAAAGCCAAGGAGAAGGACACATTTACACTTGTCAGATTTCTCACTATTATAGTGTACTATTTTTTCTATATACGAAGTAAAACAAATTGGATAAAATTGTAAAAAAATGTAATAAAAGGTCACTTTTTTGTCCTGAACGGTTAGGTAACATGTTATGTTAGCTTTAAAGGGCTTTCAATAATTTCTTTTACTTGCAAAAGAGGATGGTAGCAAGCAGTACCAACCTCTTATTTTATGATAAGCTTCTGCTAGAAAATCTCTTAATACTAGTGAATAATCAGTCTACTTGGTCAAGTAAGTAGGCGTAACCTTCTTTTTCCATATCGGCTTTAGGCACAAATCGTGTCGCTACGCCATTGATACAATAGCGTAAACCACCCTTGTCACTTGGACCATCTGGAAAGACATGGCCAAGATGAGAATCCCCCACACGACTACGGACCTCAATACGATCCATATTGTGAGAATAATCTTCCTTGTAGTTGGCTACCTCAGGACTAATAGGGCGAGAGAAACTCGGCCAGCCACAGGCTGAATCAAACTTATCCTTGGATGAAAAGAGTGGCTCGCCAGTCACCACGTCAACGTAAATTCCAGGCTCAAATTGATTCCAAAGCGGACTAGTAAAGGCACGCTCCGTTCCATTTTCCTGGGTCACAGCATAGGCTTCTGGACTCAAGCTTTCCTTAAGCTCCTCCTGATTTGGCTTGTGATAAGCACTGGCATCAATGACCGGACTAGCTGCCTGATGGACATTGATATGACAGTAGCCATTAGGATTCTTCTTGAGATAATCTTGATGGTAATCCTCTGCAGGAATAAAGTGCTTCAGAGGCAACAATTCAACTGCCAAAGGCTGACCGTATTGCTCAGTCATTTCTTGGAAAACTTGCTCGATAATTGGCAAGTCATTTTCATCGGTATAGTAAACACCCGTACGGTACTGACTACCCACATCATTGCCCTGTTTATTTTTGCTTAGAGGGTTGATGATACGAAAGTAATGTAGCAAAATCTCTCGCAATGACACCTTGTTCGTATCGTAGGTCACTTGAACAGTTTCAGCGTGGCCCGTCTGACCAATAAGTTCATAGCGAGTCGTCTCATTACGCCCATTAGCATAACCCGAAACAGCATCAAACACACCAGGAACACGTGAAAAGTATTCCTCCACGCCCCAGAAACAGCCACCAGCAAGATAAATAGTATGATTATTAGGATTTGACATTTTTAACACTCCCTTCAATAGATACTTGCATCTCCACGCCTTAAGTGTAACGCTTTTGAGAAGATTTCGCACTTATGGCGACTTGAGTACACAAAAAATCCCATCACATATTATGTGATAGGACCCAAATAGATGACTTTATTACCTTGATAACTCTACAAATAAACAGATTGACAGGTAATCAATACATCAGGTAACAATTGGACAACAATTCCTTCATCAGGATTTTCAGAATCATCAAATAGGAATGCTAGTTCTCCAGTTCTCTCGATATACAATTCACTTAAACTAAATCTCTGTTTACTTTCAATACCAAATTCAGCTATCAACAGGGCTTGAAGTTTTTCTAACTGTTTATCTTTTTCCTCTAGAAAGTGAGAATATACCGATTCTTGTTGTTCAGTAATACCATCATTTTCATAGTACGCAGAAAAATCTACAGGAACAATTTGAGATTGTGAAAACAAATTTACTTCAAGCTGAGTGTAATACCCAAAATCAAATTCTAATTCACCAAATTTTGACTCTATCATGATTCATTACCTTTCTTTTCATTTAATTCTTTACATTTAGCGATTCCACCTTTATGTGGAATTGCACCGTGGGCATCTATAGGTACCAGATCTAAGGTTTTCATGTCACTTCTTTCATGATAGGTAAGCCTATGTTCTTTTCTATAAGCTTTTGCCTCTTCGGGACTGACTCCCATTTTGATAGCTAATTGTAAATCACCTTGTTTAAAATTTTTATTCCTTTTTTCTGAAAAGTTTTTTATTTTAAAGCTTTCTTTAGCTATAGGTGTAAAATCTGGTTCCCCATTCTTAAAGGTAATTCCATCAATACCATATGGTTGAAATATTTCCTTAATCGTTTTCTGTTCTGGATTAGTTTGTGTATTCTGCGGAACATAGTTTGGATCAGGAATCCATTTCGAATTTCCAGGCTCACCAGTCCAGTTACCATTTGTGCTAGGAATAAATTGCTTTTCAATATTATTGTCATTTATTTTAAAAAGTGATTTTGTAAAACTTTTAATGTCTTGTCCAGACAACTTATCCTGTGGGAGAATACTCTTAAAATTATCGGCAGTATTTTTCACTGCTTCAAGAATTTTTCCTTCCATTAGTATACGCCCCCTTCTTTTGTTTGAACTTCAACAAAACGTTTAAATAGATTTTCGTAGGAAGAATCTCGAAACTGTTGTTCTTCAATTACCAATGCCAAGATGATATTAATGATTTCTTTAGAGTAAAATTCAATAGGTAGTTGGAAATTATGTACAACAGTATCAACCCAATCATGAATCTCGTCTTTATCCTTTGATTTTTCAATGGCTTGATTGGCATCTAGCAATTCATATACAAGTTCTCTAATACTCTTCAAATTAACGTCTCCACCAGCATCATTGACTTCCATAAGAAGCCGTTTAATTTTTGAGCTGATATTTGAATTTACAATCAATTCACTCACACTAGAATAATCTATATGATTACCTTCGGACATCCAATTTGTTATAAGATAATCTAAAATAACCGATTTGACATTATCGACTTTGAAGCTTTTAGGCGTAGCACTTCCTACAAACGTATTCTGAAATGTATTAGAATCATACTCAACTTTTTCAACCTTACATAAAACTGGTTGAATCCATTCATTTTGATAGACTGCTGCAACACCCTTTGGTAATTTGGCTAGTTCTATGATTTGGTCATCATTTAGATTAGCTGACTTCCCTACTAAATCACGATCTGAAAAATCAGGTAATCGCATGATAATCTTAGTATTGGTATTTCGGATAACTGACAAATCCATTAAACCTGGAGCTTGATCAGCAATAATAAATCCTTCTCCATATGTTCGCATTTCAGCAATGGCATTTGCCAACATCTCCACACTTTTACCTAAGAGATTAGCTGATTCAGCCATTTGTTCTGTTGATGTGCGTTTTAGGAGGTTATGAGCTTCTTCAAGCACAGTGATGTGTTTTAATTCGGCATTCATATCCCCGTTAGCCATGCGATACTCTTGCAGTTTCAAGACCAAAATACCCATTAGCAAAGATTTAGTCTCAGTGGAACCAACTCTACTGAGGTCAACAATGACATTTGAATCAAATAGATGCTCATTGGTGAGTTCATCATTTGAAAAGATAAGTCCATTAATACCGTTTGTCAGAGATTCGATTCGAGTTAGCAAGGCTCCCTTGTAAGCACCTTTATTCTCATCATCATATTCACTGGAATCAATAATCGTCTTAATATTATCTGCTATATCATTGAAATTTGGATAGAGTCTACCATAAGGATTGCTTGATTGAAGAAGATCCCATCCACAATCTTGATAAGATTGTTCTACAGCTTTTTTTAAAACAGCTGGCATAGCCGCATACATCGGCCAGCATACATTAAAAATTTCAACTAGTCTATCTAGATGCTCTAAAATATGAATTTCTTTAGGGAAACTAAACGGATTCAACCTCAGCAATGGTGTTAACTGAGGATTCGTTCCATAAACTGAAACATCGTCGTGGTTACCAAAGACATGCTTATATTCTCCTTTTGCAGGTTCAACAACTAGGAATTTCAAGTCATTCTTTCTGCCTTCGTTGAGAAGTTGATAAATCGTATTACTCTTACCAGATCCCGTACTCCCTGTCACAAAAACATGTGAAGCTAAAGAGTTTTGGCTCAGATTGACTGGTACATCTTCCTTATGATACATATGGAAAATATCACCTAAATGAAGCATCTTATCAGTAACAGATTCTTCATCAAATTTAGCAATATTTCGTCCGAACTCTGCACACTCTAAAATCGGTAGTCCTGGAATAGATTTTCTAGGGAAGTTCAATGAAAAGGCCAATTCTTGACCAGTAAGAGGTACTGTTGACGTCACAATAGATGGATAGACATTAAAGGTTGAATCAGCTAATAACAGATTAGGATTCAGTCCAAATAAGGGATGGCGTAATTCTCTTAGATAAGCAACTATTTCTTCTGCATCACCACTGCTCTCACCTAAATCTCCCCTCCATAAATTAACAGAAGACTGACTCATAAAGGACTCTTCTCCTTGGGTCAAAGCTAAGTAAGTATGAGCAACATTATTCGCAATATTTTGATCCTCACTGAGTACATAGGCAGCGAACTCCCACATGCCCATAGCCGTTCCTTTTTCAAAACGTTTCATCTGTTCTTCAAGGACCTTAAGGGCGTGAGAAATATTATGATTGGTAAAGGACTGGGTAATGCCCTCGTTCTTACCAACAGTAGCAGTCACATTTGAGGCACGCGCAAAATTAGCACCGATATTAGAACCTAAGTTAACACCACTTGAAGAGCCCAAGGTTTGACCAACTGTTTGAGATAAGGCACGACTAGCAGTTTTAGCAAGCGCACGGCTAACAGTTTTTGCAGTCGATTGACCAATAGTGTCTGAAGATGTAATTCCCTTAGTTAGTGCTTGGCTAAGACTAGTACTAACACCTAATGTCTGACTCACTCCAACTGTACTACTCTGACTAACTTGCGCCCCAGTCCCAGCTGCACCTACACTCACACTCGAACCTCCAGTTACACTAGAACTGACAGATGAAGTTGCACTCGATCCTATTGTTCCAGTCGTTGTTGATTGTTTATTTGTACCATCTGTATGAGATGTATTGGTACCATCAGTTTGTCCAGACGAATCCGTTTGAGATTCACCACTGGTTTGTGTGTCTCCAGCAGATTGGTTAACTGACTGATTCTTACCGTGTTGAATACCTGCACTAGCTCCTACATTAACACCAAAAGTAGCCATAGAGGTCGTTGCATCTGAAGCAGTGAAAGTATAGTTGGTTTGCCATTTTTCATATGGTGCTAAGGCTGAAAATAGCTCAGACAAACGCAACTTTCTATTTTCTATATCTTGGATAGGACTTGCTAAAAGAATTAAGGTATAGTTTTCGGATGGTTCTGACGGAATGATTCCATCAATCAATTTTTCAATGGTTTGGCTAATAAATTTTTCAGATTTGGCAGTTGGTAAATTTGACACCGTTGCCACCGAATAAGGCTTAGAGTTTGCTAGACAAGGAATCCTACCAATTCCCCTCTCATTTTGAACCATAGAGCCAGGAAAGTTACCTTTAATGGCTTCTAACAATCGCTTACGATAATTTTCGACATTGACATTATCAGAATCATTCTTAGTATTTACTACAGCCAGAAAAACTTCTGTATTAGTCTCAGTTCGATTGAAAACGAGAGCAATATTACAGTCTTCATTAGATAGCACCTCATAGACATTGACAAGCTTTTCTAAACTATTTTCTTTTTTGTCAACGACCCATTTTGTGATATTGAAATACCTGATATTATATGATTCCTGAAAGTCTGTACCAAATTCTACCTTATTTTCGATAGGAACATAGAGTTCTTTTATCTGTTCCAAATACGAATTGAAAATCTCTACTCCACATGAAGCTAATAAGCGATTCGTTAATTCCTCATCACTAATATTAGGTTGGTCGGCCAGATATTCCTCTCTTTGCTCTTCAACTTGTTTGAGTTGCTCTGGGCTCAAAGCTGAAAGTTTCGCCACCTTATCAGCAGCCTTAGCCCCTGCCTTATTAATAATGTTTTTTATTCCCATAAGATTCACCTACAAAAACTATTTCCAAGTAATCATTCGCTTAATCTGGTTCGTATAATTTTCAATCTGTTGTTGTTGCTCCTCTAAACTTGCAACTTCATTTTTTGTTCTCTGAATTTTCGCATTCAATGCACTCAATTCTGGACTAAATTCAATAATATTTTGGACAATTATACTTGTAAGATTAAATAGCCACATTTTAAAAGCTTTTTCATGCTCTGAACAAATACTTCCAGCAAATTCCGTCATCTTTGATTTAAATAAATCATTAAAGGTACTCCTAAGGCCAGAAGCGTTAACTTTACTTGATCTCAAAGAAAAATCACCTAATCTAAAGACATAACTGAGTTCTTCTTTACTAAATTTTTCAAGATTCAATTGACCAAAATCTATCTCTTCATAAGATAAAATCAATTGAGAAAGCTTTTGACGTTTTTCTGGTTCAAGTCCCAAATCACCTGAAATAATAGCCTCAAATTGAGATTTTATTTCAGAAGCATGATTAGCCCAAAAAATGCTAGAAATACGTTCAAATTCAACTCTTGAAAAATAAAGTTCTTCTACAAATTTATTTCTAAAATATTCAACTGTTTGCGCAGAGGCTAGATTCTCTAAATTGATTCTCTTTGTCTTATTCTCACGTGTAACACTGAGATAGTTACTAACTTCATTACTAATATTTCCTAATTTCAGATTACTTATATCAATTTGTTGATGCTCAGTTAAATTTAACGTTGCATTCAATGAAAGTATCTCAGTCTGTATGTCATTGAAACGGTTTAGAACATCATCTTTATTAATTTGTTTAATGAGATCTTCTTGGAAAATCTTCATTTCTTTTGGATACTGAATCAAAAGATCATTTTCCATTGACAACGAAGTGGATTTCAAACTTTCAACAATGACGAGTTTTTGGTCATCAAGACTAGCTTCCAACTCTGCCTCTCTACTACGTAAGTCTTCGTTTTTCTCAGTAATGACTGCATTAGTTTTCAACAATAGCTTATCTAATAAAGCTTTTGCCTGTTGACATTTGTCATAGTGTGAATAGCGTTCGACAAAAGTTTTAATCGTGTCCTCAATAGTCAACAAACCACTATTAGCATAGATAAGGTCAGAACTTTTTTCAGCTGTTGCTCGAACAGTATTGGACATTTGTCTTGGAAGAATATCAAACTCATACAATTTCTTATAGTATTTCGTTTCAGGATTGGAGTATTTTTCTCTATACGTATCAAATTGCTCAGAGTAAAACTCTCCCTCTAAATGTCCTTTTAACTTCGATCCGAGTCCTAAAATTGAAGAAACATAATAAATACCTTGAGCATATAATTCTATTGGAATGGCTTGACGCATGATTCTATCTCTAAATGAATCACTTTTAAGATTAGTCGAGCTTAGAGCCGCTGCCTCGGCCTTATTAACCACAATCATTGTGAACCGTTCATCTAATCCTTCTACTGAAAGAAGTTTTTCTTTTAAATTACTATTATCAGTGCTGTCTAAGGAACTACTGTCAGTAACAAATACTGGCAAGCCATTTGACATACCAGCCATGGCATTTGCAAGAACTTCTGAATGATGTCTATTTGTTGATGAATTAGAACCTGGAGTGTCGAATATTGTAATTTTTGAACCTACATCTCCTAAAATACCTTTTGAAAATGGGACAAGTATTTCGATTATATCTCCAACATCTTTATCAGTGGAATTATTGATAGTTTCTAATATTTTAGATAGCTTTGAAATGATTGAATCAAAAGAAGTATTCAAGATATCATTGACTTTCTTACCAAATGAATCATTTATATTTAAACCATCATAAAATACTTGATCATCATGGAAAGTGAGAACGACTCTCTCATCTTTATATACAAAAGAAATCTTAGCACGATCTTCATAAGAACTAGCTGTAACTTTATAGATTTTAGCGGTCACTGGTGTCTCAGCACTTGGGAGTAATTCCTGCCCAATCAAGGCATTGATAAAAGTTGACTTTCCTGCACTATAGGTTCCTAATACACAGATAGGAACAGTATCGCCAGAGGCATCCGAAAAGCGTTTTAACTGTGTCTCAATCTCCTTATTGCTCTCCCCAATATTCTTTATAATCAGGGGCTCGAGATTCCTAAAAATACGATTGATTTCTGGCAGAACATCGCGTGCGTTCTCTAAGTAGCTTGTAGATGATGATAAAATAATTTTTGAAAAGCACTCATCTTTTAATGCCTCTTCTAGCTGCTGCTTCTCATCATTTGGCCCCTCAAAAATTAATTCAATTTTTTCATCTGGAACATAGTAATCATATTCAATTGCTTTTAAAATATCATATACCTTAAAAGGAAAAAAACCACGTTGAAAAACAGCTGAAACTAACTTACTGTTTGGGTTGTTTTCACTATTTATCGTCACCCAATTATCACTAGATAAGTCGTAGCGACTGAAAGTTACTTTCTTTTCGTAAGGATTGCTTACAACTTTAATTTTATTCATAATTACTCCGATTATTTAATAATACAAGTGTATTATATCACAGCAAACGGTTTTCTGTATGCGCTTTCTATAAAATCTAACTATTTTTATTTATCTAATTCAAACCTAATCTATCACCCCACACAAAAAAATCCCATCACAATTGTGATAGGATTATATCTCTATTCCATTTCAAAGCTTTCGCTCTTAATCTTATCTGGTAAGACGAGAGACAGAAGGATAAACAAGATAGCTGGGATCAACCATGGCAGTGATGCTCCTGATAATGGAAGGAAGTTAATGATGGCATTAAGTCCTGCGAGTTTGAACTGGCTGCCAATTACACTAAGCAAAGCGATAAGCGTCACCACAGCAACTGTCATTTGCATACCAGGTTTAGACAAGGCCACAAACTTATTAGCAATCACAATCATAACAATTGTGATTGTAATTGGGTAAAGAACCAAAAGTACTGGTACTGAGAATGCAATAATATTATTAAGTCCCAAATTGGCAATCGCAAATCCAATAAGTGTGAAGACAATTGCATACGTTTTGTATGATACTTGTGGGAAGGCCTTATTAAAGAACTCACCAGTCGCCACAATCAATCCTGCTGTTGTCGTAAAGCACGTCACTGTTACCATAACTGCTAGGAAAATCTGAGCCGCTGGTCCAAAGATGGCTTGTGTGGCTTGTGACAAGACACTTGCACCAATATTGGCATCTTTTGGTAATCCCGCCACTTGGAGTGGGAAATGATTCCCCAAAAAGGCTAATCCCAAATACAGAGCCCCGAAGAGGATAGTCGCTACGAAACCAACGACCCAAATCGTTGAGATATACTCTTTTTTAGACTTGAAGCCTAATTGGTTGAGTGTGACTACTGCTACTACACTGAAGGCCACAGAAGCCAAGGCATCCAAGGTGTTGTAGCCTTCCAAGAATCCTTTACCAAAAGCAGAAGCCTGATAGGCTTGACTTGCATCCTGAGGATTGTGACCACCATATTTAAATGCTCCTGCCACGATAACGACAACAATCATGATGGCAAAGATAGGCGTCAATATACGTCCAATACTATCTAAAATTTTAGATGGATTCATGGCAATCCAAAGTGCTAGAGCAAAGTAGATTACGGTAAAGACAAAGAGCCAAAGGCTAGTATGTCCACTTCCAATCAAAGGCGAGAAGCCAATTGAAAAGGCGGTGGCCGCCGTTCTAGGAATGGCAAAAAAAGGACCAATGGACAGATAAAGTACTGCCAAATAGACTAGGGCAAACTTAGGCGAGATTTTTTGAGAAATCTCATGAATGTAACCCTTAGGATTTAAAGTCCCGATAACCAGTGTTAGGATGGCAATACCAACACCTGATAGGACAAAGCCGGCAATGGCTGGCCAAAAATGACCTCCAGATTCAAAGCCTAACTGAGGGGGGAAGGTCAGATTTCCCGCTCCAAAGAACATACCAAACAACAATAAAGCTGTAAGGCTTCCCTTTTTTAACATAAGTTTCTCCAATCTAAAACAAACAAGATCTTATGCCCCAAATAGACACAACTTGTTTATTATAATTTTAGTCAACTTATTTAGTATGACATTATTAGTTTGGAACTTCAAGCTATTGAAACGTATTAGGAAAGATTTTTAAAATTGCAAATTTTCTGTATCCTTGTACGAAAAAACTAGACAAGATTCTCATCTCGTCTAGTTTGATATTTTGATTATGGGTGACTAACAATCAATTCAAGATCTCCCTTAATTTGCCATGCTTCAACATCGCTAGGAAGAATAAAGTGGCTGCCTTTTGCAATTGGGTATTCTTGATCATCGACTAAGAGGCTTCCTTGACCGTCAAGTACACTAAACAAACTGTAATCAGCAGTCTTTTCAAAATCAGCCTTACCTGAGATTTCCCATTTATAAACGGCGAAGAAATCACTTGCTACCAAGAGCGTTGATTTGAGGTCATCTACTTTTGTTGTGACTGGTCGACTGTTGGCTGGCTCACCGATATTAAGGACATCGATAGATTTTTCAAGATGGAGTTCACGCAGGTTACCTTGATCATCTTTACGGTCAAAATCATAAACACGGTAGGTCGTATCACTAGATTGTTGCGTTTCAAGAACCATGATACCTGCACCAATAGCATGCATGGTACCACTTGGCACATAGAAGAAATCACCTGCTTTAACTGGAACCTTAGTCAAAAGATTTTCCCAATCCTTACTTTCAATTTGCTGACGCAGTTCTTCTTTTGATTTGGCATTGTGGCCATAAATAATTTCAGCACCTGGTTCAGCAGCAATGATATACCAACACTCTGTTTTACCAAGTTCACCTTCATGTTCAAGTCCATAAGCATCATCTGGATGGACCTGCACACTAAGCCAATCATTAGCATCCAAAATCTTAGTCAAAAGTGGGAAGACAGGTTCTTGACGATTGCCAAACAACTCACGGTGCTCTGCATAAAGAACATCTAAAGTTTGACCGGCATAACGACCATTCTTAATAGTAGAAACACCATTTGGGTGAGCAGAAATAGCCCAGTACTCTCCGACATGGTCGCTTGGAATGTCGTAGCCAAAGACATCACGCAAATGTGTGCCACCCCAGATTTTTTCTTGCATAACAGATTGTAAAAATAATGGTTCAGACATAAAAACTCCTTATATAAGAATGAATAGACTCAAAATCTATGTCTTAACATAGATGATTACTCACATCATGATAAATGAATCAGTTCCACTTTAAAGCGGATGTTCCAAAAATCACCTATAGCCAGTAAGCTCCATCATCAGCAAATCACAAACAGACTTTGACGAGTAATTACCTCAATTATAAGCATAATTTGTGAAAATATCAACAGAGTCCTTAAAGAAATCATAAGATTTTGGCTTAATGGCTGCAAGTCATTTCAATAGCAAATTTCCTTTAAGAATCCTACTCATTCCTTCATTTTTCGGATAGATTGATTGAATTTAAAGACTTTTTAACCTATAATGTTATTGATATTATGAAAGGAAATCTCTCAATGAAATTCTATTCCTATGACTATGTGCTAAGTCAGATTAGCCAACAAAACTGGGTTATGGTTGCCATTACTGCAGGACTTATTTTAGTGACCGGTGTATTTGCTTTTAAAGCCTTCAAAGAACGCCATGATACTAAGTTTCGTGAACTCTCTATTATTTCTATTTTAACCTTAGTTGCCGTGGTTCTAATTGCTATCAGTAATTTCCAAAGCAATCAATCTAACAACGACCAATTTAGAGCATCTCTTCACTTTATCGAGGTTGTGTCTAAAAATCTTGACGTTGATAAGAGCAAGGTTTATGTCAATACTTCTACTACTACAGATGGCGCTATCCTCAAAGTTGGAAACAAGTACTATCGTGCCATCTCAGGTTCAGAACCTGACAGCTACTTGCTAGAACAAATAAAACTTTACAAGTCTGATGTTGAACTCGTGGAGGTTAAAAAATGACATCTTTTTATCTTACTGTTGCAATTAAACTAGCTTTGGGGCTTATTTCACTCGTCTTTGTTATCAATTTAACAGGTAAAGGAAACCTAGCACCTAGCTCAGCTACTGACCAAGTACAGAACTTTGTTCTTGGTGCAATCCTCGGTGGTACAATTTATAGTAGTACCGTTTCAATCCTCCAATATATCGTGATTTTGATTATTTGGACGATTTTGATTTTACTTCTAAAATGGCTAATTACCAATATTCTCTTTATCAAACATTTGATTGACGGTAAACCAACTGTCATCATCAAACATGGTCAACTAGATCCTGAAGCTTGTCGCTCTAAAGGACTTTCAGCCTCTGATGTCGCTTTAAAATTACGTTCCCAAGGAATTTTTCAACTTAAAGAGGTTAAACGTGCAGTTATTGAACAGAACGGCCAATTGATTGTGGTTCGTGCGGGTGATGAAAATCCGAAATACCCAATCGTTACTGATGGGGTCATTCAAACAGAAATTCTTGATACTATTGGTAAAACGGAGGATTGGTTAAATGAAGAGCTTCAAAAAATGGGATATGACAACATTTCAGATATCTTCATCGCTGAATATGATAAAGGA
>OLNL01002105.1_pt1 | contig 16103 bp, 14 predicted proteins | sample 1672181 | NCBI WGS metagenome assembly OLNL01 (sample SAMEA3136656, study PRJEB25190) | human gut metagenome | biome: human gut; feature: human-associated habitat; material: faeces | place: Austria | collected 2013
GAACCGGCAGCGCCACGAAAACCAGCACGATGGCCATGAGCACGTTGAGCACGATCTCGGTGGTGCCGGTGGCATGGAGGAACAACGTCGCCCGCAGGACGAGCAGCAGCGGGACGGCCACCATCGCGCCGAGGTTCACCCAGCGAAGCACCGGCAGCGCCGACAGGAACGGCTGCTTCAGCTCGGAGCGCACCTTGCCGCTGTCGTAACGGGCCACGAGAATAATCTTGCGTCGGCGCGAGCCGCCCGCCTCGGCCGTGTAGCCGGGCTCGTACTTCGCCACGACGTTCTGGCTGACCCCGCGCGCGAAGGCCTTGGACAGCACCGGGCGGTCGAGCACCTCGGCAACCAGCAGCAACAGGGCGATCAAGGACACGATGAGGGCCGGGATGGCCATGACGGACAGGAACAGCGCCAACACGGCCACGATCAGGGTGGCGCCGCAGCAGATTGCGCGGGGCGCGTCGGCGCTTCCCGCACCGCTGAAATCCTCGATGACAGCCGACAAGCCGGCTTCCTTCTGCATCTGCTCGGTGATATACAGCGCAGCCTGCTGTTCTTCTTCCGTTCCGGCAGGACGCGGGCCTATTAGCTGCGACAAATATGCAACGTGGTCTAGAATTTCCGGCATACCCTTTGCCTTTCGCTCACGATCTAGTGACATCCTGCTAGGCATATATGCTGCTAGTATACGCTATTTGCTAGTGGTTCCCAAATAATCACGAAGAAACGCATCCGCAGCTCCAGCTTGTGAACGAGCCGTTGAATAGGTCTCGAAAAACGGGTCGGTTGCCTGCTCGTACGCTTCGAAAACCAGCTGCGCCACGTCGTCGGGAAGGGCGGCGGCCAACGCCGCGGCCTCGGCGTCCGCACGGTTGTAGGCGTCGTTCTGGGAAACGGCCTCTTCCTTGTTCTTCGCCAGGAACGCATCGTCGGACGCCAGCGCGTAGCCCATAGCCTCTATGCGCTTTGCCACGTAGTCGAGCGGGCCCGCCAGATCGACGTCATCGTACGTGGCGGCAAGCTCTTCGAGCGCCGCCTGGGCGTCGGCGAAGGCGGCGGCAGCCGCGTTGGTCTTGTCTTTGGAGGCCGTCACGTGCTCGGCCGTGGTGTCGGCCACCAAGGCGGCGGCATCGCGGGCGAGGGCGTCCGCGTCGACAACCCCTTGCCACGCCTCCCTCACGGCGCGGGCAGCCTCGTCCGCGCGCTGCGCCTGCCCGACGATCTGCCGGCCGCTCTCGATCAGCGCGGTTCGCGCGCTCGTGGCGGCAACGGTCTGGTTCGCCGCCTCTTTGTCCTCAGATTCCCGCAGGTCGACCGACACGCGGCGGGCGGCGGCATCGGCTTCCTCAAGCTGCGCGAGCGCACCGGGAAGCTTTGCGAGCACGTCATCGGCTTTGGCCAGGGAACCGGCATCGAGCGGATTCGCCACGATCCCGTCCAGGGCCACCACCGTCTCGTCGGCCTCCCTGATAAGGTCGAGTGCCTCGTCAAGTTGGGCCACCTGACTCATATGCCGTTGATGGTCCTGGTAAAGGTACCATCCTCCCGCGCCGGCAAGGCAGAGGCCTACCACCACGACGAGGCTCGCCGCCAGCATGCGATGAAGACGGCGGCGGGCTTTGCGAAGGGCGATCTCCTCCTCGGGAGAACGAGCCGGCTTCAAGGGGACGGACTTGGCGGGGGCAACGGTTCCCGAGACCGGCGTCGCCGCGCCGGCAGCAGCCGTTTTACGCAGCGCGCCCGTAGACGGCGCGCCCGGCCCCGCAGCGCCCGACTTCGGAGAGCCGACATCCACCGTTCCCAAAGAAGAGGCAGGAGAGGGGTTCTCCGCCGAGGCGAACTCCCCGCTCGAGAGCAGCAGGCCGCGTTCCTTCGTGGGGGTGGCGATGTTCTTCTTCCGACGAAGCGGCAAGGTGAACAGGGATATATGCCCGAACCGGGACGGCCGCGAGGCGGCGTCCTTGCCGACATCGCCCTCCAGCTCGTTTTTGGCGGCGTCGAGCACGCTGAACGAGATTTCGTTCGACGTGCCCACCGTATGCCGCTTGATGTGGGCGGCCCGCCCCAGCTTGTCGTTTCGCTTACCCATGCATCGGCTCCGCGGGAACCGCCGCCCGTCAGGCGTGCGACCCGTCGTTTGCGGCCGCTGAAAGCTCCGCCACGATCTCGGCGCACGTGCATACCTTGATGGTGCGGCTGGGCAGCGAGTTCAGGAACGCCTTGCCGTACCCCTTCGTCACCAGGCGCTTGTCCGCCAAGATGAGCACGCCGCGGTCGTCCGCCTTGCGGATGAGGCGACCGGCCGCCTGTTTCGTCTCCAGCACGGCCTGTGGCAGCACGTAGCGGCGCCATGCCTGGTCGTCGCGCGCGGCGCGCTCGCACGAGAGCGGGTCCGTGGGCTTCGAGAACGGGAGCTTCGGTATGACCACGCCCTTGAGCGTAGCGCCCGGTGCGTCGAAGCCTTCCCAGAAGCTCTTGAGCGCGAACAGCGACAGGTGCTCGTCTGCAAGGAAGTCGTCGCGCAGGCCCTTGACCGACACGCCCCACTTCTGGCACACGAGGCGCAGGTCGTCGGTCTTGATCGCCGGCTGCACCACGTCGAAGCAGCGTTCCATCTCGCGGCGGTTCGTGAACAGGGTGAGCATCGAACCCTGCTGTGCGCGGTGCACGTCCACGAGCAGCCCCTGCAAACGCTCCAAGTAGGCAGGGTCGTTCGGCTCGGGCATGTCCGAGGCCACATACACCGTCATATGCGCGTCGAAGTCGTAGCTCGAGTCCAGCTTGCACGCGCGGCAGCGCGACAGCTCGCCGGCGTTCAAGCCAAGGGCCGCTTCGAAGGCGTCGAACTTCTCGTCCACCGCCAACGTGGCGCTGGCGTACACCACGGAATGGGTGCGCGCGTACAGCGTCTCGTTCATCGCATCGCCCACGTTGAGCAGCAGGGCCTCCAGCTTGTCGGTGGCCTTGTCGCTCTTGCGGCAGAGCGATGCCGCGTAGGCATAGCCGTCGGGCGCTTGCACGAGAATCAGTTCTACAGCCCTGATCTGGTCTTTCAGCTCCATGGCAAGAGAGGCTATCTCGCGCTGCACGTCAGCGGCACCGTCAACGTCCTCCAGGTAGCCCACCAGTTCCTGGCACGGGGTGACGAGCTTCTCCGCCGCCGCGGCCATCATGCGGCCAAGCGATGCCACCCGCTCGAACGTCTCACTGCGCCTGATGCCGTCGTTGAGCCACAGCTCCACGTAATCATAGGCCTTTCCGCGCTTGTTCGCATCGAAGAACAGCAGGTCCTTCAAGTGAGCGGTGAACTCGCGGGCGGCTTCGCCGTAGGCCTTGCCGGCTGCGCGCGCTTTGCCGGTGAGGGCATAGAACAGCACGGCACCCTCGCCGTTCTCCGGCGCAACCACGCGGCGCTCGGCGCGCAGAAACACGTTGCGCGATGCCTCCTCGGCAGATACGCGGGTGGTCAGGCGCAGGATATCCTCGGCAGACAGGGCCAGCGAGAAGGCGCGGCGGGCTTCGGCTTCGGCTCCATGAGCCTCGTCGACCACCCAGTAGCGTATCGGCGGCAACAACCCCCCGTCGGCAGCCAGGTCGCAGAACAGCAGGCTGTGGTTCGTTACCACGATATCCGCGCTCTCGGCGCGGCGGCGGGCGCCGTGCACGAAACACGACGTGCCGAAATAGGGACACTTACGGCGCAGGCAGTCATGGCTGGTCGTGGTGATGGCGAAACGCGGGAGCGTGCGGTAGTCTATCTTCAAGCCGTCCATGTCGTCGTACTCGGTCTGCTCGATGTACGAGAGCAACGCAGCGAGCGCAGGTGCCTGCGACTGCTCCTTGCCGGCAACAAGGCGCATGCCCGGTCCTTCGACGGCCAAGCGGTCGATCTTCCGCAGGCACGGATAATGGGAGAATCCCTTGAGCGCGGCATAGGTGAGCCCTTCAGCGCCCTCACCAGGGGAATCAGCATTATCGCACGGAGCATTTCCACCGGTGATCCCCGCCTCGGCAAGCGCGGTGCCCAACGCCGGCAGCTCATGGTAGACAAGCTGGTCGAGCAGGGCGTTGGTCTTCGTCGCAATACCTACGGCGATATTGTTCTTGCGGGCCGTCAGCGCTGCCGGAACCAGGTACGCCATAGACTTTCCCACACCCGTACCGGCCTCCACCATGAGGTTCTCGGAAGCGGCGAAAGCGGCACGCACGGCCTCGGCCATTGCCAGCTGCTCGGCGCGCGGCTCGAAGTCGCGATAGAGGCCTCCCACCAGCCCTTCGGCGGCGAAAGCGGCAGTGATCTCCTCGTCAGAGGGGAATGCCAGATCGCGGAGGGGGTCGGCCGCTATGGCATCGGCATCCGTCTTCGGCTTGCGGTCGAACTTCGCCACACGTTCACGGCGCAGGGCGCGCAGCGAGAAGCGCTGGCGTGCTGCCTCGGATGCTGGTTTTTCCAATTCGTTCGTTTGACCTGCGCATATGATACTATCATCGCCGCTTTTGCCAGCGAAATAATCGAACACGACCTGGGTCGGCCATTGCTCGGGCGTCGCCATGCGCGCGATCTCGCGCACGAGCGGCACGGGCATCGTTCCGACAGCCGCCAAGAGGATGCGGAAGATGGAGCAGGTGGCCTCGACATCGGCATCGGCCCGATGCGTCGAGAGCGGGGCGCCGAACGCCTTAACCAAATCGAGCAGACGATGCGACTTCAAACGCGGGAGTGCGATGCGCGCAAGGTCGAGCGAATCGATCCACGTGTTCTCCAGCAGCAGGTAGCCACTGGGATGCCGGGTGGTGAACGTGCGGTCGAACTCGGCATTGTGCGCGACGATTTTCGCGTCCCCCACGAATTCCACCAGTTCAGACAAGGCCTCGGATGGAAGTGGCGCATCCGCCACGTCCTCGTCGTGAATATCGGTCAAATAGGCGACGTCTTCCGGGATAGGCTTTCCCGGGTTCACGAACGTGATGAACCAGTCGACGATCCTCCCCTGCTCCATGCGGGCGGCAGCGATCTGCGTCAGCTCGTCGTGATTGAACGAGAATCCTGTCGTCTCGGTGTCGATGACCACGATATTGCGATCAAGATCCCCGAAATCGCTTTCAGCGGCGATTGCCGGCAGCGAAGCGTAACGCACCTCGATAGCTGCAGGCGTCCCATCGCTTATAAAGGTTTGCAGGATACCATGCGCCTGCTCGCTGTGCTTTTCCATAACAATCAGCCTACCATCTCTCAACTGTTCGCACAAACTGAAACACCCTTGCCCGGGTAAAAGCCCATCCAACCTCAGAAATGTTTCACGTGAAACATTCATGGTACACTTGATTCTGCACCTGAACCGCTCGAGGGGATACCATGGAAACCACCTACACTGGATTTTACGCACGCTTCGATACGCCATCCAAAAAAGACGCTGCAGTACTGCTTGGAGCCGACAACCTTGTCGGCGACCTTTTCGACGTGGAATTCGTCACAGAAGAGGGAACAGCGGTAGCCTGGATGGTAAACCGTTTCGGCAACCGCGTCGCTTTCTTCGATGCGGACACGACGAGGCGGCTCCGCGTGCTTCATACTCGCGATTGGAAGATCAAGGCGCTGCTCTCTTTCGTTGCTTTCACCGACAGCCCGGAGCCGGGCGAATATTGGGGCGAAGCTGCCGTCCTCTGCTTCTCGCCGGAACACGAGCAGGCCTTCAACACGTTTGCAGATAACATTGCGAAGCGCCTGATGGAGGGAATCCGCCCCGAAGTCGATCTTGGCGAGCAGGGTGTCAAGCAGATACTCGAGAGCAATGGCACTTGGTCGCCCGCGAAAACAGTGCCCCTGCCAACCAAGAAGCCGGGCACGGTGATCATGAAGGGCCGTCGCAAGATGTCGGAGAAGCTCATTGAGCAAGGACGCAAAGGGAACAAAGGCTGCTATGTGGTCAGCTGGGTGTTCATACTTGCCGTGGTTGCGCTTGCTCTGTTCGGACTGAAATCTTGCGGGGTTTTCTAACGCCCCCCAGATGTTTCACGTGAAACATTCTTGGTAACCTGTTATTGAAATAGCCGATTGTTTCACGTGAAACAATCGGCTATTGATTTGCTCATGCCTATTATTTCTCGATGTTTCACGTGAAACATCGAGTTCTCTACTAGCTCAAACCTCCGCACTGCCTATTTCTTCTCCAGCGCGAATTCGATCAGCATCGTGCATAGTTCGGGAAACGATATTCCGGCAGCCCGCGCCGCGTCAGGAAGCAGCGAGGTGCCCGTCATGCCCGGGATGGTGTTCGTCTCGAGTATCCACCAGTCCCCTTCGTCATCCAAAATGAAGTCCGATCGCGAAACGCCTGCACATTCGAGGGCTTTATGCGCTTGCACCGCCATATTCTGAATCTGCCTCGTCGTCTCCTCCGACAGAGGCGCCGGACAAAGATGCTGTGAGGCTCCCGGCTTGTACTTCGCTTCGTAATCGTAGAAGTCGTTTACCGGAACGATCTCGATAATCGGAAGGGCTCGCGGGTTATCGTTGCCGATAACAGCCACGGTCAGCTCCTTACCTTTTATATAACGTTCAACCAATATCTCATTATCGAGCTCTCGGGCTTTTTCGATCGCTTCTTGGATAGCATCGCGCCCCTCGACGATAAAAACGCCAAGAGCGCTTCCTTCCGTGGCAGGCTTTACCACGCAACGTTCCCCAAGGCTGCCGACGATCTCCTCGACGTCGACAGTGTCGTTGACACCCAGCGTGATCGATGGGGGCGTCGAAATTCCGGCTGCCTTGTAGAAAACCTTAGACTTCACCTTGTCCATGGCAAGGGCACTCGACCAAACACCCGAACCAATATAGGGAAGCCCGATCATCTCGAGCATTCCCTGCAGCGTTCCATCTTCCCCGTACTTGCCGTGCAAGCAGATGAATGCCACATCGAATCCGCCATCAATAAGCTTTTTCAGATCGTCTTTATCAGCAGGATCAAGCGTCGTCACCTGAAAACCTGCCTCCGTCAAAGCCTGATGGGCTCCTTCGCCCGACGCGAGCGATACTTCACGCTCCCCGCTGATGCCGCCTACGAGCAGCGCAACATGGCAATGCTGGGGGTCAACGCATGCAACCATGAAACGAACCTTCTTTCGTTGAATAGCCAATAGCTTGCTGAGTATAGCAATGTTTCACGTGAAACATTTCAAACAACCGTGATGAGATATAATGCGGCCATGATAAAACCCATCAAAACATATTCACTCGATAACCTCAAGCAGCTCATGAAGGATCTCGGCCAACCATCCTTCAGGGCAAAGCAGCTGCACGAATGGCTGTACCTGCACCACGTGGACAGCTATGACGAGATGACGAACCTCCCTCAAACCTTACGCGTGCAGCTGTCCGCCGACTACCCCCTGTTCACTCCCGCTGTCATCGATTCCCAAACCTCTCAAGACGGGACAGCCAAATACGTGATCTCCTATCACGATGGGGCGCGTGTCGAGACGGTCGCCATACCCTCGTCTGATGGCAGGCTCACGGTGTGCTGCTCCACGCAGGCTGGCTGCGCCATGGGATGCACTTTCTGCGCCACAGGCAAAGAAGGCTTCACCCGCAATCTCTCGGCTGGAGAAATAGTCGATCAGATTCTGATTGCCCAGACACGGATGGGAGAGCGCGTCTCCAATGTTGTGGTTATGGGACAAGGAGAGCCTTTCCTCAATTACGAGCAAACGTTAAGCGCCCTGCGCATTCTTAACGACGAAAAGCTTTTGAATATCGGGGCACGACACATCACGCTTTCCACCTGCGGTATCCTCTCTGGTATCGACCACCTTGGCACCGAGCCCGAACAGTTCACCCTTGCGGTGTCGCTCCATGCGGCAATTCAGCGTACGCGCGACGAAATCATGCCGGGTGTTGCGAACTATGGACTTGGCAAGCTTAAAACGGCTCTTCTTAAATACATCGAGCGTACGAACAGGCGCATCACCCTTGAGTATGCCATGATGAACCACGTTAACGACAGCGAAGAAGACCTGAAAGCTCTTATAGAGTTTTGCACAGGGTTGCTCTGCCACGTCAATCTCATCCCCTTGAACGAAATCGAAGAATCAGAATTTTCCCCCAGCAAGGCCCCGACAATGAACCACTGGTACTTGACCCTTAACAGAAGCGGCATAGAGACAACCATACGGCATTCGCGTGGAAGCGATATCGCCGGCGCATGCGGCCAATTGAAGAACGCTGTGAAACATCGCTGAGTGTTTCACGTGAAACATTCCAATCTCATCTCATAAAAAGAGCGCCTACTAAGGGCGCTCTTTCTCGAGTCTGAAGTGTTTCACGTGAAACATTACGAAGTCGATGCAATCAATTCCTCGAACAACTTCTCAAGCTCTTCTTCATCCTTGAACTCGATCTCAATTTTATTCTTGCCCTGCACGGTTTTTACCCGGACGTTCGTGTGCAGGACATCCCTCAGCGCTTTCGCCACAGTTTTGAACGATTTCGGCGTCGGTTGGCGCATTTGAGCAGAGTCTGCACTCTTCTTACCGGCAAGCAAGCGAGCAATCGCTTCGGTTTCCCTCACCGACAGCTTTTCCTCCACCAGCTTCTGGGTGAGCTTCAGTCTCCCTTCCTTAGAAGGGATGGACAAGATTGCGCGTGCGTGGCCTGCCGTGATCTTCTCCTCGAACAACAGTTGCTGGGCTTCTTCGGGAAGCTCCAGAAGGCGCAGCGCATTGGCGACCGTCGAACGTCCCTTCGACATCGCCTGGGCGACTTCCGACTGCGTGAGGTTGCGGCGCTCCATCATTCGACGATAGCCGTATGCTTCCTCGATGGGATTCAAGTCGGAACGTTGGATGTTCTCCACCAAAGCCAGCTCGAGCGCCTTGTCGTCATCCGCTTCTTTGATGCGGATAGGAACGGTTTTCATACCGATCGAACGACATGCCTGCCATCGACGCTCTCCAGCGATGATCTGGTATTTGTTAGAACCGACCGGCCTTACGAGAATAGGTTGAAGAAGCCCGTCTTTTTGGATAGAGGTCGCAAGCTCCTCTATCTCCTCTTGCTTGAAGTTCGTTCGCGGCTGATCAGGATTCGGCGATACCGATTCAAGCGGCACCTCGTCGGTTCGGCGCTGCACCACGCTCTTTATAGTCACATGGTCCTCGTCCTTGATGAAGTTGTCAGCAGGGACGCTTGTATTCTGTGGTTCAACCGGAGGAGCCGGCACTTCGACAGAAGAAGGAACCGAAAGCGGGCGCTTCACCGGCTCGTTGAGCTCTTCCGCTTCGATGATAACCCGAGGCGCCGGTTTTGCCGGCTCCGGAGGAACTGCTTCCTCGTAAGAGCCGCCCAACAACGAATTCAGACCGCGTCCTAATCCGCTTTTCGTCGATTTAGCCACGGTTTATCACTTCCTTTGCAAGATCAACGTACGACTGGGCGCCTTTACCGGACGGATCGTACTGTGTTATTGGTTGCCCGAAGCTCGGAGCCTCGGAAAGCTTGACGGTACGTGGAATAAGCGTGTCAAAAACAATTTTGCCGAAATAATTACGCACCTCTTCGACAACCTGCTTTGAAAGCGTGGTTCTACCGTCGTACATCGTCAACAGCACACCGAAAATATCCAACGACGGATTAAGGCGCGTTTTGACACGTTTCATCGAATCGAGGAGTTTTGTCACACCTTCCAGTGCGTAGAACTCGCATTGGATGGGGATGAGCAGCTTGTCAGCGGCCACGAGGGCATTCACCGTCAGCAAGCCAAGCGAGGGAGGGCAATCGATGAATACGTAATCGTATTTACCACGCAGAGAACCAACCGAGTCGCGCAGGCGGTTCTCGCGCGCCATCTCGGCAACCAGCTCGACTTCAGCACCGGCCAGGTTGATAGTGGCAGGAATGACGTCCAATCCTTCGCACACATCGGGAATGATGACATCCTCTACCGGTACATCGTTCAACAGCACGTCATAGACACAATGCTCGACGCGACTCTTCTCAATGCCGAGCCCGCTCGAGGAATTACCCTGCGGATCAAGATCGACCAAAAGCACCTGCTTGCCCATCTCACCGAGCGCAGCAGAGAGGTTGATTGCCGTCGTCGATTTCCCGACGCCGCCTTTCTGGTTGATGATCGCCATGACCTTCGTCTGACCCACCACATGCTTTACCGGCGCCTTGTCCTTGAAAGACTTGATAGGTTTAAGGGGTATATCCTTTTCCACCTCGGGAACAACTTCACGCTCGACTACCTCGATATCCTCTATGACGATATCGTCCTCGTACGTCGTATTCTCGATAACGATGGGTTCTTCATTTGATTTGACAGTCTCGGCTGCTTTTCTATCACGTTTCAGACTATCGAACAGTCCCACAAAAGGCCCCTTTCAAGAGCATTGAAGCTAGTATACCTTGTTTGTGTTTCACGTGAAACACTCAAGCGGCGGATTGACAGGGTTCTTGCAAGATCCATGCAAGAACCCTGTTTGATAAGTGCAAGGTCTAGACGGCGGGCAGGCTGCATTCATGCAAGGTCCAGGCGACTGGCAGACGGTCAAAATACGGTTCCTTGGCAAGGTTGCGGCGTTATGATCCGAGTAATGAAGTCATTCAACCTAAGAAGGTGCCGATGAACCGTGCCGCGCGCTCCCGTCTAGCTGAACGGGCGAGATATATGAGAAGAAATATGACTGAAGCAGAAAAGATACTCTGGTTTCGCTTCCTTCGTGAATACCCAGTCCGGTTCTCCAACCAAATCCTCGTAGGTCCCTACATCGTTGATTTCTATTGCAGAAAAGCCCGGTTGAGCATAGAACTCGATGGATCCCAGCATTACGAGGAGCACCATCGAAAATATGACGAGATACGAACCACTTACCTGGAAATGGAGGGGATCAAAGAACTACGGTTTCCAAATTCTTATATCTGGGACAATTTCGAAGGTGTGTGCGAGACCATCCACCAAGAAGTCGAACGCCGGAGGAACGATCTTTGGTCCATCCCTCTTTCAGAAGTCAGGAACAAGCGATGATGTTTCACGTGAAACATCATCGCTTGCAATCGCGCGAACAATTCGAATGTTTCACGTGAAACATTCCTTGCTAAAGCGGCTTCTTTTGGGCAAAACCGACATGACGGGGTAGTTTCAGCTTAGGACGGCCTGTTTTCTCGAAGGTTATGATCCTTCGAGATGTTTCACCATCGCTTAGCGTGAGCGTTCTATCGGAATACAGGCGCATGCCGAGCTTTTCTTGCAACGAAAGCGCATGCTCCCATTCTTCTTCTTGTACGTTTGCCTTATAGCAGATCAACAGGCCGCCGTTCACAAGCAAAGGGCTTGCCAATTCCATGAGAACCGACAGCTTAGAAAGGGCGCGTGCTGTCAACGCCGTGAACACACAGGGGCACTCATGCGCCAGATATTCGATACGGCCACCATAGGTCGATATCTGCTCGGCTATCCCAAGCTCTGAAAGAACTGAACCGACGATAGCCATCTTCTTCTGAACGGAATCTACAAGAACGGTCTTCCTCCCCGATTCAAGCGCCAAAGGAACGCCGGGGAAGCCGCCGCCGCTCCCAAGATCGCCGTACAAACCTTCAGGAGCCTTATTTAACTCCTCGAGTCCGGCAAGCGAGTCTTCTATATGAAGTTTACGGGCTTCATCAAGCGATGAGATGCGTGTGAGGTTCGTTTTTTCATTCGCTTCAAGGATCTTCTCCAAATAAAGATCGATGAGTTCTTCGTGCTGCATGGGCGGTCCTTCGATGCTGGGTGAGTTTTCACACAAAGTGTACCATCATGGAGAATGTTTCACGTGAAACATCACCTATAAAAAAGCCTCCCTTAAGGGAGGCTTTCAATTAACGAGGAAGGATCACGACGTGCCGGGCGCTTCCCTCGCCCTCTGAAGCGGTTTCCACGCGATCATCGTCCCGAAGCGTGATATGAACGATGCGTCGCTCGTAAGGCGTCATCGGACGAAGCTTTATGCTGCGGTTCTGGCTGGCTGCGCGGTTGGCGGAAGAGCGGGCGATGGACTCCAGCTTCTGACGCTGGCGCCCCTTGTAGCCCTCGATATCGACGACGACCGGGTAGCGATACCCTATCGTGCGGACCGTGATGGCGGATACCAGGAATTGCAAGGCATCGAGCGTCTTGCCATGGCGGCCGATGAGCACCGCAAGATCGTCGCCCGTGATATCGAGAATAAGCTCGCCTTCGTCTCCCTCGTACTCGTCGATCGTCACTTCACCGACGTTGAAGTACTTGAGAATATCCTGCAGCGCCGCAATGGCCGTGTCGGCAATACGGTCGAGCTCCTCGTCGGTCAGCTCAACCGGCTCCTCCACGGTTTCCCCAGCGCCCTGCTTCTCTTCGACAATTTCATCAGCCATGGCAGACTCCTTCGATAGGCAACCCAAATGAGGCGGGGGAAACCGATCCTCCAAACCTCATTGTTTCACGTGAAACAATCGGCGCGAGGCCTAGCGCTTCTTCGTCGGACGAGGCTTCTTGACCTTGCGCGTGACGTCGACCTCGATCGGCTTCACCTCGATGGTCTCGGCAGCCTCTGCATCGCGCTTCTTCATGATGCGCATGGAGATCTGCTGCTGGCCAAGGCCGATGAGCGAGGAGGCGCCCCAGAACAGCAGAACGCCGGCCGGAGAGCTCCAGCTGATCCACAGCATGAACACGCTCATGACCGCAGACATGATCACCATCTGCTTGCGCTGTGCGCTGTCCTTGTTGTTCATCTGCTGCAGCACCATGGGGAGGAACGTGGCGCCGGCAAACACCACCATAAGGATCAAATAGGGAACAAATGTTCCAAAACCCTGGGCGAATGCCTCGGAAGGCCGCTCGACGAGGCTGGGAACCAAGTTATAGAACTCGTACGTGGAGCCCTCGGTACGGGCACCCATCTCGGAAAGCACCTGGAACAAGGCCATGAAGATGGGCATTTGCAAAAGCATGGGCAGGCAGCCGGCCAGAGGGTTGAACTTCACCTCGGCGTAGAGCTTCTGCATCTCCTCCTGCTGCCGCTGCGGGTCATCGGCGTACTTCGTCTGGATTTCCTTCATCAGAGGCTGAACCTTCTGCATCTGGAAAGAAGACTTCGTCTGCTTGTGCATAAGCGGCGAGATAAGCACGCGGAAGATGACCGTGACGATAATGATCGCCAGGCCCCAGTCCCCGCAGAAGTCGTAGAAGAACTGGATGATCTGGAATATCAGATCTTTAAATGCGTCCCACATGTAGCTTTTTCCTTCCTATATACCAAAGAAGCCGCACGATCCTCCCGATCAAGGGACGGGGTCGTATCCGTGAGGGCCTCCCGGACGGCATCGCAGAATCCGCTTCACCGTCAGCTTCAGCCCCTTCCAGAACCCGTAGCGCCGAAACGCGATGATCCCGTACTCAGAGCAAGTTGGCGTGAAACGGCAGCACGAGGGAAAAAGCGGAGAGATGGCCGCGCGGTAGAACGTGATCATAAACACCGCAGTCTTGCAGGGCAGGTGTTTTATGAAATCGGAGATCGTCCCCATCGCGTGAACCTCATCGCACCCCGGCTCGCTTCAACGTATCGTCACATGCTGCTAGCACTTTACTATAAGACGCCCGCACGATGTTCGACTTTGCGAGGAAAATCACATCGTAGCCCCTCCAAGGGCCGCCAAGTTCGCGACATACCGCCCGCATGCGCCGTTTGGCGCTGTTCCTCCACACCGCGTTCCCCAGTTTCTTCCCAGCAATAAAAGCAGCACGACCGGATGGGTCGTGCTGCTTTTCGTTGCGTACCACGATGAACGTGAGGTAAGGCGTGTGCAAACGCTTGCCGTGGGTAAACAGGGACGATATCTCCGTGTTGGATTTTATGGTCTCCAACCCAGAACCCCTGGTTACACGCAGAGGCGCTTGCGTCCCTTGGCGCGACGAGCAGACAGGACGGCGCGGCCGCCCTTCGTCGACATGCGGGCACGGAAGCCGTGGCACTTGGCGCGCTTGCGCGTGTTAGGTTGATACGTGCGCTTCATGGTCATTTCCCTTTCGATACTTTCAAGAGCAACTTCCAAAGTATATATCATGTTGCTGTGCCGTCAAGTGCTTTTCCCCAAAGCAGCGGCAATAAATCGAAGGAGGGGCCCTTCGGAAACAACGGAGTCATGAGGCCCCGCCGAACCGGGTTTTCCACTTAAGGAAAGAACACCTGTTCACCTCCATGCCATGTTCACAACTCTTGAAAGGGGAAAACCCATGATGGGACGCCCGCCCTTGCTTTTTCCCAACAATGCCGATCAAGATTAGTGCGCGAAATAACCGTGAGATTGTGGAAAATGGGGAAAACTGCAGTTTCATTCGGCGGCCATTGTGGAAATCTCTAACGACAGCCGTTTGTCAAGAGTGCGTTTAAAAGGAATTTACAAAGGCCCTATCAGCCATTTTGGTTTCCACTCTTATTAAACAAGCTCTTGATCAGGTATTTCTTACCGAGTCACCGTACGAATTATTTACAGAGGTTGCCGTATCGCTATGTTCCTTACACCGAATCGACACCATTCACAAGAGTAGATGAATCCCATCTGGGGAAACCTTTTTCTCTCGCAAGTCAACGGAAATTTCAACAATTCAGGCGCTTTTCAACGTTTTCCAGAATCCTTCATTCAACCTCGTTCGCGGTTTTCCACTTTTTCTGAATAAAATGTTGAAAACCCTGAAAAGCCCTCTTCGTCATTGCTTTCATTTTCATCCGAAGATGAATGAAAGCAAATTCAATCCATGAATTCCGCAGGTGAATAGATTCGCGCATGAAAAAAAGGTACAATGCCGTTGAATATCTTTGAAAAATGCTGAATATCGAATCTGAAAAACGGAACACCATTGAACGACCAGATTGAACATTCAAACCAAGGCAATGAACCCGCTGATGGCAGCGCCGGTCCGTTCGACTATACCTATGTGCAGACCGTTGCGCGCATAGCACAGTACGACGACCTCCGCAGCGCGCCGCGCATCACCGAAATCCAGCCGGCGCCCACGGCGGACTTCATCGAGCACCTCGCTTCGAAAATCTACGAGCAAGCGAAGATGGCGGGCGGCACGATTCCCTACACCGTTATCCGCGAGGTGTCGGAGAACTTCATACATGCGCGGTTCGCCGAGATCATCGTCTCCATCCTTGACGAGGGGAACACCATCAGATTCGCCGACCAGGGGCCGGGGATCATGATGAAGGACAAGGCTCAGCTGCCCGGCTTCACGTCGGCCATCGAGCCGATGAAGCACTATATCCGCGGTGTCGGGTCGGGTCTTCCCATCGTGAAGGAGTACCTGGACTTCTCGCACGGCACCATCTCGATCGAGGACAACCTGGGTACCGGCGCGGTGGTCACCATCAGCCTGAAAAGCAACGAGGAGCCGGCAGCTGCCTACGCGCAGGAATCACCTTATGACCTGCGTCGACCTGCCATGGGCGGCAGGGGGGGACGCGCGCCGCAGCCGGCGATGCCGCCCCTGCCGCCGCTCTCGCAACGCGAGCGCGACTTCCTGCCCATCTTCTTGAGCGAGGGCGCCCTGGGCGTCACCGATTTGGCGCGGCTCACCGGCGTGCCCCAGTCGAGCACGTACGTGACGCTCTCCAAGCTGGAGGAGGCCGGCCTCATAGAGAAGACCGCCGGACAGAAGCGCATTCTGACCGATCTGGGCTTCCACGTGGCGAATTCGCTATAATCGCCACGAAGGGACGGATGCCCGCCGCGTCGGGCGGCGGCCGAGCGGGCCGACCGTCCGAACTACCGTAAGTGAAACCTCCTCACGAGGGGAATGCCATGGAAAGCGAAAAGCTCGAGCAAGTCTGGCGCGCAGTGTGCGACCAGGTCAAAAGCTACAATAACATAGACCCTTCGCAGATCAACGCCTTCTTCTCGCGGCTGCAGCCCCAAGCGATGAGCGAGGATTTCCTCATGCTCACGGCCGACAACGATTTCATCAAGACCTGGATCGAGCGGCACTACGTCGACTTCATCAAGCAGGCGCTCATGGATTTGTACCGCACGGCGTTCACGGTGCTCATCGAGGTGGACATCGCGGCGGAAGCGGCCCGAG
>OLNL01002106.1_pt1 | contig 16101 bp, 15 predicted proteins | sample 1672181 | NCBI WGS metagenome assembly OLNL01 (sample SAMEA3136656, study PRJEB25190) | human gut metagenome | biome: human gut; feature: human-associated habitat; material: faeces | place: Austria | collected 2013
AATATCTTATAAAACTCAATATCTACTTATATGATTTTATAATTTATCTTTAACTTTTAATGACCCTCCTTTCTTTCGGCCGGAGGGTGTCTTATCCCTCCTCAAAAGAAGGGTAGCCGCCTGGCTTTGGTTTCCCTAGATAAATTTTATCACGTGCAATATTCTTTTTCAATGTATTTTATTTTTAATGTATAGCAAAATGTAGAGCTATCTTTATCTCCGGCAGCCCCGCATTTTCTCTCAGTTTATCAAATATTATCGAAATTCATTATCTCATATATTACGATTCAAATGATGTAATTCGTCCACTCAGATAATATAATAGCGTCATTACATCTTCCAATGTAATTTTTCCATCATTTCTTGCAACATCACCGTTTGCAAGTGCACCTTCTGACAATTCATCTGTCGATACCTTTCCAGACATTACTTCTAATTTTGTGTCTATTTTTTGGTTATTTTTTCACACCAAAAAAACTCCCCAGAAAGATTTCTCTTTCTGGGGAGTCCATATTTCTGTATGAATTCAGAAATGCTTATGCCAGCTTCATTGGGTTGATCTTTACACCAGGTCCCATTGTAGATGTAAGAGTTACAGTCTTAAGGTACTGTCCTTTTAATGCTGCCGGTTTAGCTTTATTGATTGCATCGATCAGCGTCTGGAAGTTGTCTGCAAGCTGCTCTTCGGTAAAGGAAGCTTTACCTACTGGTACATGGATAATGTTTGTCTTGTCGAGTCTGTACTCAATCTTACCAGCTTTGATATCCTGGATTGCTTTTGTAACGTCCATTGTTACTGTACCAGCCTTCGGGTTAGGCATGAGACCTTTAGGTCCAAGTACACGTCCGAGACGTCCAACAACACCCATCATATCTGGTGTAGCTACAACTACGTCGAATTCGAACCAGTTCTCGTTCTGGATCTTTGGAATGAGCTCGTCTCCGCCTACGAAATCTGCTCCAGCAGCTTTAGCTTCCTCAGCTTTAGCGTCTTTAGCAAATACAAGGATACGAACCTTTTTACCTGTTCCGTGTGGCAGTACAACTGCTCCACGAATCTGCTGGTCAGCGTGACGTCCGTCACAACCTGTTCTGATATGAGCCTCGATTGTCTCATCAAATTTTGCTACTGCAGTTTTTTTAACCAATGCTACTGCGTCTGCTACATCATAGAGTGTTCCTCTGTCGATAGCTTTTGCAGCCTCAACGTATTTCTTTCCTCTTTTCATTATAAATAACCTCCTAGTGGTAATGTCGGGATAACCCTCCCACATCCATTTACTTCAGTTTCATCATTATCAAGGAAATTCTTTTCGTCAGGTTCGTCCGCGTGCACACCGCGCTTGGCCTCGCCCGTCTTAAAGAACAACCAGGGACTAGTCTACTACAGTTACTCCCATAGAACGGCATGTTCCAGCGATCATGCTGGCAGCTGCCTCTACAGTTGCTGCGTTCAGGTCTGGCATCTTTGTCTTAGCGATCTCCTCTACCTGAGCTTTTGTGATTGTAGCAACTTTATTCTTGTTCGGAACACCAGATCCTGATTTGATGTTGCATGCTTTCTTGATCAGAACTGCTGCCGGTGGTGTCTTTGTGATGAAGCTAAAGCTTCTATCGTTGTAAACTGTGATAACTACAGGGATGATCATATCTCCCTGATCTGCTGTCTTAGCGTTGAACTGCTTTGTGAATTCAACGATGTTTACACCGTGCTGTCCAAGAGCTGGTCCAACCGGTGGTGCCGGAGTTGCTTTGCCGGCAGGAATCTGTAATTTAATATAACCTTCTACTTTTTTTGCCATTTCAATTACCTCCTTGTGGTAATGGCGGAACCATATGGCCCCTCCCACGTTTCGTATTTACGTTACACTCGTTTAATTTCTGCGAAACTAATTTCAACCGGTGTTTCGCGACCGAACAGCTCAACATTGATTGTAACACTCTGCTTCTGCGCGTTCATAGCCTGGATTACTCCGACTGTATCTGCCCACGCACCGGCAACAACCTGTACGGTGTCACCGACTTCAAAGTCTACTACGATGTTGTCCTGCTGAATTCCAAGTGGTGCCATCTCTGCATCTGTAAGCGGTACCGGCTTAGATCCCGGACCTACAAATCCTGTCACACCTCTTGTGTTACGCACAACATACCAGGTATCATCATTCATAATCATATGAATCAATACATATCCCGGAAACATCTTCTTCTGAGATACCTTCTGCACTCCGTTCTTAAGTTCAACAACGTCCTGCAACGGAACTCTGACTTCAAGGATCTGATCCTCCAGATGTCTGTTCTCAACCGACTTATCAATGTTGGCTTTTACTTTGTTCTCATACCCGGAATAGGTATGAACTACGTACCATTTTGCTTCTGACATAAACTCACCTTTCCTGCTCGTTAGTGTCTAGCCCAGATTGACCAGAATGTCAATTCCGTGCTGAGCCAGGAAATCAACTAATGCGATGATTGCTCCCAGCACTACGGATACGGAAACTACTGCCGCCGTCTCTTTTACAAGTGTCTGCTTGTCTGGCCAAATGATTTTCTTAAACTCTGCGTTAAGACCTTTGAACCAGTTCTTCTTCTGAGTCTTTTGAGATTTCTCACTCATGACGTACACACTCCTTTACGACTATTTTGTCTCCTTGTGCAATGTGTGTGACTTACAGAACTTACAGTACTTCTTAGTCTCCATGCGCTCAGGATGAGTTTTCTTATCCTTAGTCATGTTGTAGTTACGCTGCTTGCATTCTGTACATTCTAATGTGATTCTTGTACGCACAACTTCCACCTCGCTTCATATTTCTTTGTTAATTTGTTGCTTGGTAGCTTGCGAGGCTACCTAATTTTTAGGCATAAAAAAAAGACCTACTTCCATTCGCTAGGATAGTGTACCATACCAGAGAATAAAATGCAAGGATTTTTTTCAGATTACGCCAAGTCAGATCCCACCAATATGCATTAGCTTTCTTCCATTATATAGGAATCCTTTTATAACTTGAATATCCTATTTTTTATTTACGAACCCTTTTATAACTTGAATATCCTATTTTTTATTTACGAACCAGACTTTCAAATCGCCTCTCACGAATTTCATTTACCCTCATTTACCCTCATTCATTATTTAGAACCGTATATTTTCGTGCATTGTATTGATATTTTCGTGCATTTCGCATATAATATATTTATCAAATGAAAGGAGTGATATCATGGCTAAATCATCAACCTGTAATATCAGTATACGCATGGACAGCAATCTTAAAGCTGCGGCAGAAGCTCTTTATGAAGAACTTGGTATGAATCTGAGCACTGCGTTTAATATTTTTGTACGTCAGTCTTTACGTGAAAGAGGGATTCCTTTCAAAATTACCGAAGGAACTCCAAGCAAAGAAACCGTCTCGGCTATGCTTGAGGCAGAAAGGATTGCAAAAGATCCTACTGTCAAAGGTTATCACGATGTAGATGAATTTTTTGCAAATCTTGATTCATTACAAAGTTAGCGAATGGCGAAGTCTTAGCCCCTAAGCACAAAGATCACCCTCTATCTGGCGACTGGGTTGGACATCGAGAATGTCATATCCAACCAGACTGGCTTCTTGTTTATCGCTATGACAATGATGTCCTTGTGCTTACACTGTCACGCACCGGTACTCATAGTGATTTATTCGGCTTGTAATTTTCTACCTCCATTTTTCACAGTATAATACATGTTTGTATTAAAAAACCCTGCAAGATTATTCCAATCTTACAGGGATTTTTGTTTCTTCTTATTTTGCTCCAAGCAGTTTCTCTACACTGACAAGTTTTACACTGAGTACGAAGATTTCTGCTGCCTGTGCAAGTTCCTCAACTGTCGGGAAGGACGGTGCAATACGGATATTGCTGTCTTTTGGATCCTTTCCGTATGGGAATGTTGCTCCGGCACCTGTCATAATCAGACCAGCTTCTTTTGCTTTTGCCACAATTGCCTTTGCGCAGCCATCCATTGAATCAAAAGAAATAAAATATCCGCCGAGTGGCTTTGTCCATGTTCCGATTCCAAGTCCGCCAATTTCTTTCTCCAGAACATCTTCAACCTTTTCGAATTTCGGGCGAAGGATAGCAGCATGTTTTCTCATATGCTCATACATTCCCGGCATATCTTTAAAGAATCTTACATGACGGAGCTGGTTGAGCTTGTCATGTCCGATTGTCTGGAACTTCATAAAGCTCTTCGCATCTTCGATATTCGCTCTGGATGCAGCAAGTGCTGCAATTCCGGATCCAGGGAAAGAAACCTTGGATGTGGAAATAAATTTGAATACCATATCCGGATTGCCTGCTTTGACACATTCATTTAACAGTTCAAGAATAACGTCTCTCTTGTCATCATAAAGATGATGGATTGAATATGCATTATCCCAGAAGATACGGAAGTCTTTTGCTGCCGGTTTCAAGTGTGCAAATCTTCTGACTGTTTCGTCAGAGTAAGATACTCCTGTTGGGTTAGAATACTTCGGCACACACCAGATTCCTTTGATTGCAGGATCTTCTGCCACCAATTTTTCTACCATATCCATATCCGGACCTGTCGGAAGAAGCGGTACATTGATCATTTCAATTCCAAAATACTCTGTAATCGCAAAATGTCTGTCGTATCCCGGAACCGGACATAAGAATTTTACTTTATCTAATTTGCACCATGGTGTGCTTCCCATGATACCATGAGTCATAGCTCTTGATACTGTATCGAACATTACATTCAGGCTGGAGTTTCCGTAGATCAGAATATTTCTCTCTGGTACTTCTGACATATCTGCCAGTAATTTTCTTGCCTCTGTAATTCCATCCAGAACACCGTAGTTACGGCAGTCTACTCCATCAGAGCTTACCAGGTCACTGTCCCCATTCAGCACGTCCATCAGACCATTACTCAGATCCAACTGTGCTTTTGACGGTTTACCACGGGACATATCCAAATGTATTCCTTTTGCTTTCACTTCTTCGAATTGTTTCTCTAACTGGCCTTTTAACTTTTTCAGCTCTTCTTTCGTCAACTTGCTATACGGTTTCATACGGCATTCCTCCTGCTTTTTATGTTATCTTTTTCGCTATATGCTATTTTACCAAAATTTGAAGAAATTACAACATAAACTTGCATTTTCTACTAATTTTATAAAGAAAATGCTTATTTTTTCGTCTCTATATGCATTTCGCCGATATCATTCCGTCATTTACTGCATTCTCGCACTGAGCGTGGCCGCTTACGGCATAATTCTTATTCGCGCGAGTGCGCATCCTGCTGGAGTTTTTTTGTATAATAGGAAATGTAAGTTCCTATTATATAATAAGAAGACAGCCATCCTGCGCCTCAACGCAAAACGACTGTCTTCTTAATTTATATCCATTCTTATTATAGGTGTACTCTCAAATCCTCATCTTTAAAACAGACACATTTGCAATATTTTACTCTGCTGCCTCTTCTCCGGCATAAGCTGCAAATACAGACTCGATACTGCTATCGCAGGATTTCTGATTAGCCTCTTTACCAATGTAGAATCTTTTCTCTGAATCCTGCGTATATGTCAGCTCAGCCCATGCTTTGATTGGTGCTGTAAATCCGTCAGCGTCCTTAGCATCTTTGTTGAATGCGAACAGGAATGGCTCCTGGATCAGTGCTGTACCGTCAGACATAGAATGTGCAACTTCAAGGTTTGTAAGTGCACCCTTTACAAGGTCTGTGTACATCAGGTTCACGATTGCATTTTCATCAAGAATATTCATAGACTGCTTGTATCCCCAACGTCCTGTTGTCACATCTCCGTCCACCTGCGGATCATAAAGATATACGCGGACGTTATTCTTTACTGCATAGTCATTCACTCTTGAGATAACAGCACGTGTTTTCTCATCTCCGGCGCCACCGATCATAACCATTGCATTTCCGTCTTCATTCAGAAGCCATTTCAGCTGTCTGTATGTTACCGGATATACATTGATCTGCTGGTCTGCTGAGAAGATTTCGCTTCCATAGCTGTTAAATACATCGCGCAAGTGATCTGTTTTTGAATATGTAGAAAGTTCAATATTGTTATTTTTGATAAAATCGAACATCTCTTTTACACTTGCATCATACTCATCCGTAATATAATCACGGATCTGGTTACCATTCTCATCAAGAACCGGATTTCCGTCATCATCGAATCTCTTTGTGTAGATTCCCTTTGAATCACGCTCAACCATTTTCTCAAATGCATACATAATTGGGCATGAAGTGCTTCCGTTTCCGGAGTTGCTGTAATCTACTTTGTTATCCTTGTTGTATACAAATACGATTGGCTGCTGAAGTCTTCCAACCGTAACCTCTTTGCCATCTGCATTTGTATAAGAAAGTGCTGTTGCATGTGTAGATGGATACTCTACCCAGTCATCTAAGTTTGTCAGATATCTGGAAACCATCTCACCATACATATAGTTCAGCTTTGTTCCAGGTGTTGTCTTCTCATTAGACATACGAACGAATAAAGATCCGTCATCACCATTGTTGATGTTAAAGTCATAAGAGTATACTGTATCAATACCGTACTCTTTTGCATATTTGTTGATAAACGGGCTCATTGCTCGGCTGTTGTGGCACCATGATCCGCTAAGCTGAATCATGTAGTTTCCTTCACTGCCAAGAATGTCGATAAGTTGATCGTACGTAATATCCTGGAATACGATATCTTTGTCTTCAAATGTATCGATTCCGTCCTGACGATCTTCGTCAGCTCTTGAATGTGCATTAAAATCTCCATATGCATATTCTTTTTCAAAATCATAATCTGTAGAAGAAAGGTCTGTCTGGCTCTCAAGCTTATCAGCCTTGTCAGCTTTGTTTTCTGTTGTTGTCTGGCTGCTTCCACATCCTGTTATCATTCCGACTGTCATTACCGCAGCAAGAACAGCCGAGATCATTTTTCTTTTCATCATTAAATCTCCTCTCTGTCTTCCTAGCACATCGGAACGGATACTTCTTCATCAGATCCGCCTGATCCGCCTGTTGAAGTATATTCTTTTTCCAGTTCTGTGAGGTCTGCGTAGTTTGGTACCATACTTGTCTGGTCAGCACTCAGATAGCTGTCTACGACTTCGCGTGCCTCTGTTACAAATTTCTTAATATCATCAGAAGTATATCCTTCCGGTACTTTTCTTGCATCTGCAACACTGGCAGCTTTGATTGCCAGACGTGCATACTCAATTTTAGCAGCATCGAAATTTTTCATATCTTCTTTATTCACTTTTTCCTGCAGGTCCAGGTTTTTGTCGAGTGCATTGTAGTACTCCACTGCACGGTCGATCTTAGCCTTGCAATCTTCGGAGTAAGTAACCTCTCCAATTTCTTCAATAGCTTCGTTCGTTCTTGTAACAGAAGCTTTTGCTGAGAATGCTGAGAGGCCAAGACATACAACTGCAGCTACGATTAATGCGATGGTTGATTTTTTCATGATTTACGCCTCTCCTTTCTCTAATTTCTCGTCCTCTTTTGCAAATACTTCGTCATTCAGAAGTCCGTTCTGACGAGCTACAACTGCTGCACATACGCTGGCATCTGTAACATTTGTAAGAGTACGTACCATGTCTGTAATGTTGTTGATCGGAATCAAAAGTACAACTGCTGCGATCGGCAGATTCACTGCGCTGAACAGAGATACTGCTGTGATAACTCCAACTCCCGGCATTCCGGCGCTTCCAAGGGAAAGTACCAGACACATAAAGCACATAACAAGGTACTGGCTTACTCCCCAGCTCTGTCCTGTTGCGTTAAGGTAGAACATTGCAAGAAGAATCGGCCATACACATGTACATCCTGCCATACCGATTGTTGTTCCAAGAGGCGCTGTAAAGTTTGCGACCTCCTCATCAACACCAACTTTACGGATCAGTCTGTCGATTGTGATCGGCATTGTTCCAACACTACTTGTTGTTGTAAATGCTGTTGCCTGTGCGTCAAATGTTTTCTTAAAGAACTTCAGTGGATTAACCTTGGCAAATGATTTCAAGATTACCGCATTGACAACATATGACTGGATAAGACATGCAGCAAACACCATCACAACAAGAAGTACGAGCTGTACCAGCGCCTCTTTGTCGCTTAAGAGCTGACTTGCAGAACATGCTGTCAGGCAAAGCACTGCGTATGGTGTAAGATCAATTACATATGCAAGAATGTTGAAAATGACCTTCTTAACTGCCTCGATCAGTTTCTTGATCACAAGGACTTTATCTTCTCCCTCTTCTGAAGAAATGCTTACATAAGCAACTGCAACTGCAACCGCAATAATAATGATTGCTACGATATTATCTGCTGCAAGATCTGCTGCGATATTGCTTGGAACCAGATTCAGAAGAATGGTATCAAAAGATGTTTCCATCTCCTGATAAGCGCTCAGTGTAGCGTCTGTGACACTGGAAATGTCTGCAAACACTGCTCCTGCTCCTTTACCAATATTAGTCACTGCCCCAACAACAAGTGTGACAACAATGGCTGTTACAGATGTTATAAGAAGCCAGAATACTGATTTCGTTCCGATTTTTTTCATCTTCTCTTTATCATTCAGAGAAATCAGTCCTGAAATAACCGATACTAAAATTACCGGTGCTACCAAAGCTTTGATCAGTTTTACATAAGCCTGTCCAATTAAATTCAGCCACACAAGGTATGTGTTCCCCTCTGAAGCAAATACTACCCCAATGACAGCACCAATGACCATACTGATCAGAATTACAACTGTCCAGTTCACTCTGTACGCGATCCAGTTCAGTGCTTTAAAAGAAAGCAGAGCGATCATAAGTACAAGAAGAGCTATCCAGTTTACACTTAAAAGTGCATCCATTTTGAAAAACCTCCTTTTTCTTCTCCTTTAGATTAGAAATACTTATAGTTACTGATAAGGAATTCTATTTCCTTATAAAAATGTATGTCCCCGCCTTCCATCTGTCATATTGTTTCAGGCAGTCACATATAAATCCCGAATAATTATACATCTGATGTTCTTCATTTGTCCAATAAAGATTTTTGATAAAAGCGTCTCTATATATTCTTTTTTTCAATAAAGCTTTCCCTTTGTATGTCTTGTATATTTCGGTGAAAATGTTGTATACTTCATTTGTACGAAACTACAATATATTTTCAGCAAAATCACAGGAGGCAGACACGAAACATGTTTAAATTTTTCAAAAAAATTTATAAACCACTGTTCTGTTTTTGTCTGTGTTTTTTCTCTGTCTTTGTCCTGATTGGCTGCTTAGGCGGTCAGACCAATGATACATCTTCCGGAAAGAAAAGCGGGAAACGAAGTTCTGCTCTTCACCAAGAGATGGCAATTGGAAGTGAAGCACCGGATTTTACCGCCAAGTTGAATAACGGCGAAACTTTTACCCTCTCCGATAAGAAAGGACAGGTCATTCTTTTGAACTTCTGGGCAACCTGGTGCAGCAACTGCGTCAAGGAAATGCCCGCCATCGAGAAGCTTTATGAAGAGTATGGTGACCAGATTGTAATTGTCGGAGTAAATGTAGGCGAAGATGAAGATACTATTGATACATTTATCGAGGCAAAAAATTATTCATTTCCGGTTGCCTGCGACACCGAAAGCAATATCAGTAATCTTTATCCGAGTGCCGGTATCCCTTATACAGTTATAGTCGGAAAAGACGGACTTGTTACCGAGACATTTCTCGGAGCAAAAGATGCGGACAGCCAGTACACGAAGCTGCGCCGTGCTTTACAGGAAGCTTACGAAGCAAACTAATTCACGACAGACTCCAGATTCACAAGCAATTTAGATAGTCTGGCTCAAGTCCGATGAATCTAAAGCCAGTTTAAACACACATGAATTCAGACCGCACAAAGCAAGCAGTACACTTAGCACTTTATTATTTTGCAAACCCGTATAGCAAACAGGAAAAAATTTTTAAAAAGAAAGGAGTTACACATGAAAGTTGTAATGTATGGAACAAAAGCATGCCCGGACTGCGTCGAGGCAGAAGAAATTTTAAAAGAGAAAGGAATCCAGTATCTGTATATGGAATTTTCCGACAATATCGGATATCTGAAACGTTTCCTCACACTCCGCGACACAAACCCGATCTTTGATGAAGTAAAGGAAAACCACTGGGTCGGCGTTCCTTGCTTCCAGTTCCAGGACGGAAGCCTGTCACTGGACATCGACGAAGTCGTAAAACGGGCAGAGGAAGAAGCTTAAATCAAGTCGAACTGCTGATTACTTCGTTTTCTGCACTGATATCATCAATTTTAGATACGAAAAAAGCGTGCCTGGCGACAGCACGCTTTTACAAAATGTATCAATGTCAATATCGATGTGAGGTCGATAGTAACACCTGTATTTATCCAGGAGAATTCCCCTGTTCTCAAAATAGTGGCAATATGATACTGCCTGTGTGGCCACTATTAAGCCTACCTCTGATAAGGTTTTAACATGCTTTTGTTCCTCTCATTCTCCCAGCAAAATTTGTGTATTTGAGCCTGTACACTCAAAACATTTTTAACTCCGGGAATAGTGTAACGTGCAATCTGCCATTTGTCCAATTGATTATTTAATAGTAATGTCTTTATATATTTTTATTGTCAATAAATCCACATTTTTCCCTTAATAGCAAACGCTGCCAACAAAAAAAGAACGAAAAGCATGCTTATTCTAATACTTTTCGTTCTTTTTTCTCTATCACTATTCAAAAAATCTATCATGACTTAGCGAACGCAGTTGCCGTCACGGATATAAGAATCAGTATACAGCCTGCCATCGACGAAAGACTTGCACTCTCATGCAAGACTAAAATCCCCACGATCATACTGGTCACCGGTTCAAATGTACTTAAAATTGCCGCATCCTGGGCTCCCACATACTGTACGCCATACTGAAAAAATCCCACTCCGATAAATGCTGCGCCAAGGGACAGAACAAATGCCGCAATCCATGCGTTTACATTCATATGAAGCACAAAACTTCCCGATACTTTTCCAATCAAAAATACCATAATAGAGCCAACAATATTCATATAAAATATCATCTTCATAGCAGGGATATCCTGCAGCCCGCCCACTTCCAGATATAATATGTAAAATGCATACGTCATTCCGGATATAAGCGCAAAAACAAATCCCATCGGCTTTGCCTCACCGCCGCTTCCTGCATAGGACAGGAAAATACCGATCATGCACAGACCAACACACACAATTTTCAGCTTAGGCACACGTCTTCTCAAAAATATCAGACTGCCAAGCAACACAAAAACCGGATATCCAAAATGAATGACCGTCGCCATACCTGACGGCATATAATCGTACGCACTATACAAAAGAAGCGCTGTGATGCCATAGCCAAACACCGTCACACACAAAATCTTTTTTCCTTCCTCCACAGATAGCTCCATCGGAACTTTCCGCACTTTCAGGTAAATGTACAGCGGAATGATTGCCAGGGCAAACCTTAAAAATAATGCTCCCACTATCGTACTTCCATCCGCGCAGATCACTTTCACAAGCAATGGCATAAAACCAAAGTAGACTGCGGACAGCAATAAATATATGAATCCTTTTACTCTTGTATTCATCAGCTCAGTTTCTTTTCCTTTTCATTATACTGTGCCAGCTTACTGTCATCCATCTCCCACAGCCAACGCCCACCGTCACACATAGACAGATCCGGACAGTCACCTCTTACATAGGCATAAATCGGCGGCTCGTCTTTATATTTTTCAATCGCCTCTGTCAGCTTCTCGATCATACGTGGTGCATCTTTCGGAACTTTCCCTTTCACACGAAGTTCCAGGAAGTCATTAAATCCATCATAAAGCATTTGATGTCCGTCCGGTCCTCCTTTCAGAAGCCCAATCAATGTACGCTCTTCTTCCATATTTTCCACTTCATCTGCCGGAATAAATGCTCCGGATTTGATATCTTCATAAAGTGCAACCTGATTATGAAGAAATAAAGAGAAGTTAACAATACGATCCGGCTGCGTCTTGTTCAGGAACTCTGCCAGAGCGATTGCATTTTCCTGGCCTCTGCCTTTACCGGCAACACCAGACATAACATGTGCATCAAAAATCAATCCGACTTTTTGGATTCTTGCAATCTCTTTATACGCCTGATCCTGGGTATGCTCTTTTCTCATAAACTTCAGCACATCATCCAGACCACTTTCGATCCCCAGATATAAATGTCTCACCTTGCGGTCATATAATTCCTGAAGTTCCTCATCACTTTTCAGCCGGATACTTGTTACAGTCGCATCCATGTTGATCATCTGACAATCTGGAAAATATTTATCGATCAAATCAAGTATCGCACGCAGACGATCCATTTTCAGTCCAAATGCATTACCATCTCCAAGAAATATCTTTCTTGGATTTCCTCCCAGATTCTTCACTCTTTGCAGTTCCTCTTCGACCTGCTCAAGCGGCAGCTCACGATATTTTAAATCTCTGAACAGATTACAGAATTTACATTTATTATAAGAGCAGCCGACCATGACCGGCAGCATGTAAGATGCACGTTCCATTGGCGCACGACAAATTCTACCTTCATATTCCATACCATTACCTCCAATTCAACCTACTACTTTTAAATCTGTAAGATTCCACCTTCTTGAGTGCATACATATTGCACTTATCCACAGGTATTCATATTATAACACAATTTTTCCAAAATCAATGCCCTGTCCTCACTCATTTTCCACATTTCTGAAGATTTTCTTACGGTTTCGTGAAGATTGTGTGACATCTCTTGAGTCCCTTTTGCATTCATTATAAAATATGAGTTGCTCACAGGGAGGTATAAGTGATTATGGGAAACAAAAAGAAACAGACAAATGAATTTGATAATTACTTCGATGATGATTTCGAAGTTGTATATGAAGATCTGGAGGATCTTGGGAGCTATTTGAGTGAAGATAGTTCTGATAATAACGATGATTACGACGATTATGACGGTTATGATGGCGACACCGACTATTATGATGATGACTATTATGATGATGACGATTATGATGATTATGATGACGATTATGATTATAACAGCAACGGCAGAGATTCAAAAAAGAAAAAGCGCAACGACAAACAGGATCCGGATTCCAAAAAATCCAAGAAGAAAAAGCGTCGCGGACTGCCCAATGTAGGAAAACCGGTTGCAAATATTGCTAAGACCGGCATTAACGCGACTAAAAAATTAGTCGGAACCATTCTCCGGGCAGCCACACTGATTTTAATCGCTCTCATCATTCTGACATTGTTGAAAGCATTTTTAAGTAACGCCGGTTCTTATGGAAAAATCCTGTTACTTGGACAGACGAAAGATACCACACTAATCGCATACCTGGCTATCGGAGCTGTGCTGGTCGGTTATGAACTGCTCAACTTCTTCTGGGCTGCCAGCCGTACACGCGCCAGAAGCAGACACAACAATCGTCTGGATACCGGACGCGGGCTTTTGTCCTTTGTTATCATTTACGCCGGTTCCTATCTGGCTGCCATGTTCAGTCACCTGATTCCAAGTTCTCCAAGCTGGCTTACCGGTGTACAAGGCGGACTGTCTATTTACGGTGGTCTGAAAGCCACACTACTGCCGCTGTGCATTGCAGGAGTAGCAAGCTGTGTGGTCAGGAAAATTATAGTAAGATAAGATTCAAAACTGTATCTTTTATAAACTTTTTGAAACTAATTTCAATATATGCTATATTAAAAATAGAAAAGAACAACCGCCACAAGTGGTTGACTTCATTAGTTAAGTAATCATGGAATTACCACCCTATAACACGGTTGTTCTTAGTTTGATATATCATTTAAATCTATTTCATTCAATTAGTTTTTGTCTTCCGCACAATTTTTTTAACCAGCAATATGAGCAAAATAATCAGCACAATTACAAGTACAAAAATGCCCGCTATGATAGCCGAAAATTTATTCGGGTGTTTTACAAGATCAATAATATTCCAGCTGTCTTCCACAACCTTGCGGTCGTGTTTTTCATTATAATATTCCGACACATTTGCAATACCATCACCATCCGTATCATCAAAGGACTCCATATATCTGGCAATGGCAGCCCATGCTTTCAGCTCCTGATTGCCTTCCATAATTGCCTGATCTTCCAGGTTTTCGATTGGATTTCCATCTTTGTCCTTCGGCGTAATAGACAGCAGTCCATAAGATGTGTCCATGACAGCACCGAGCATCTGCCCTGTATATAAGTCTGTCACCACATGATACAGCTTGTCATCTTCTATCTCTTCTCTGTTTCCTTCCCCCTGAGCTTTCATCAGATAGCAATCTGTCACTTTATTGAGTATCATGCGATGCGGATTGTATGTAAAGTTAAGGCCACTACAATAAAGTCTGGCAATCGTCATAAAATCTGAAACAGACGCATCAATTTCCGCCACAAGTTTCAATTCTTTTCCTGTCAGATAAGCGCTGATCAGCGGATAACCCGCCAGCCCATCCTTCCCAATTCCAAGTGAAAATGAATTGTAGACCTGTTCGACCGTGACATCCCCTTTTGTATAAGTATCACGTACTGTTCCGCTCGGAACAACCGCCACATCGACCGGATCACCGTCGTAGTACTCGGAATTTTCCACCGCATACACATATGCATCAGACATGATGTCTCCGAGATTCAGCTCCTCATGCTCATTATACATATCGTCCACACTGCTGAATTCAATATCATTTTCCGCAAGAATCTGATCTTTTGTATATCCAAAATGTGACAGATAATTCGTATCAACCGTCTCCATCAGCTCATCAATCCGCTCCTGTGTTGCAGCATCCGCCTTTATCTCATCCGTAACCGGAATCAACTCGTAAGTATCCACGTCCCAGCGTCCATCATCTTTCTGCGTCATAGAAATCGTTCCAAGATTTCTTCCATATTCTCCACAGGAAACAATATAAGTATCTCCGTGCCGAATCGGCTCATCTAATTGTGTATGTGTGTGTCCGCTGATAATCAAATCTATATCCGGCACACTTTTCGCAAGAATCTCATCTTCAGATTTATCTTCATCTTCCACGGTACCACTATGAGATACGCAGGCAATCATATCCACGTCCTCATTTTTCTTAATCTCTTCCACCGTCTTCTTAGAAGCCTCGATCGGATCTTCAAAAAGCAGTTCGCATGTTGGCGCGCAATCCAGCGAATCTTTACCAAATACACCAAAAACTGCTATTTTGACATCACCTTTCTGTACAACTACATAATCTTTCACACCGTAGTTCTCAAATGCATCTTTAATCTGCTGCTGTCCTTCCGTTAAGCCCGCTTTCTCCATAGCGCTCCAGTCCACATTACAAACGACCAGTGACGGAACATTTTCACCGGAAGCCTTTGCAGTATTCAGCATATTAGCAAGTCCACTGGAACGATAGTCAAACTCATGATTTCCCCAGGTCGTCACATCACATCCAAGATAGCCTAGCATACGAAGCTCTGCCGCCTCTGTCTCGTACACCGTCTGGATCAACGTTCCCATAGAAAAATCTCCACCATCCAGATAGAGCGTATCCGGATTTTTTTCTTTCTGCTCGTCAATTAAAGTCTTGAGCCTTGCAAATCCTCCGACCTCTTCTTGTTTTCCATCAACGATCGTAGGAAAACTGTTCAGATGTGAATGCGTATCATGTGTAAATAATACGTCCATATGTTTACCCGTGTCCGCGGCTTTTGCATTCACCCCAAGTGTCGGCAGCATCCCCACGCAAAGAGCAATCGCAAGTACAAATGCGGTTATCTTTTTCGTTCTCTGCATATGTCTCTCCTTTATCAATTCTTTTGTTCTCTACTATTTTTAGTAATCATACTATATTTTTTATAAGCTCGTCAACGCAAAAAACCTCAGAAATTATTATTCTGAGGTTTTGCATAAAAATGCGGATGACAGGACTTGAACCTGCACGTCGGGGACACTAGATCCTAAGTCTAGCGCGTCTGCCAATTCCGCCACATCCGCATAAGAAAATAAAAACGCAATACCTAATTCTCATTAAGTTTGCGTTATATTCACAGTGAGCGTGCGGGGATTCGAACCCCGGACAACTTGATTAAAAGTCAAG
>OLNL01002107.1_pt1 | contig 16096 bp, 12 predicted proteins | sample 1672181 | NCBI WGS metagenome assembly OLNL01 (sample SAMEA3136656, study PRJEB25190) | human gut metagenome | biome: human gut; feature: human-associated habitat; material: faeces | place: Austria | collected 2013
ACGACCCTATAAAAATTTAAGGACTATGTTCGACCCTACAAGAATTTAAATATCCATTTTAAACGCCCTTTTTAATGAAGGAAGACTCATAAAAACAGCAACTCGCCCAGTTGTATTTATTGATAGATCTGCCATCAGTAGTTCTTTCCAAAATATAAACGTACCTTCAGTAATAACAAAAGATAAAAGTATTAAAGACTATTTAAACACTTCAAAGCAAACAGTCCCAACTAATAACATCAATACATTCAGTCGTTACATAACAAATCCAAGGCAATCAAAAATGGCTGAACCAATTGCCAAAGCAAAAGCTGCTATATTATATCCAGATAGCTTAAATATTCTAATTATTGGAGAACGCGGATCAGGACGTTTACAATTTGCAAAAGCCATCGTTGATTTTGCCCAAAGCAAAAAAATCGTAGATAAAAATATACCCTCGACTATAATCGATTGTCTTAATTACAATTCTAGTGAAGATGATACTTTCTTAAAAATGCTATTTGGAGAATATATTTCCGCTACTGGCTCCTATAAAAAAGGACTTCTTCAAACATCACAAAAAAATATCATCGTTTTCAATAATATAGATGAACTTCCCATACGTGTATCTGATGCACTTATGAGTGCTATTTTAGACAATGTTTTTTCACCTATTAATTCACGTAAACAAATTACGTTAAATTCTATTATTATAGCAACCTTTAAAAACGATTCTAAAATTAAGAACCCTGATATGCGAAGAAGTTTTCCTATGATTATAAATATACCATCCCTAAATGAACGCACAATTACAGAAAAAATCGTACTTACTTTGCAATATTTTCAGGATGAAGCAGAAAGAATAAATAAGACTATACGTGTTTCTAAAGATGTATTAAGCTGTTTTGTCATGTCTGAGTATAATGGAAATTTATCTCATCTTAGAGCTGAAATCAGGCAATCATGTGCCTTAGGATATACTTGTTTTATCCAATCAAATCAATCATTTATAGACATTGGATTCGATGAGATTTCAACATCTGTACTAAACAACATCATAAATGTTAACGATCATCTTACTGATTTATATGACACCTTAAACCTATTTAATAAAGATTATTTATTCTTTTCAGCAATTCAACAAAATCCTGAATTAGATATGTTATACAATTTAGATAAGCCAACCATTTCTGACGATATATTGCCAATTAAGAAAACAATGGACGACTTATTCAATCAATGTATTTCTGATATTGATGCAGCAAACTCAATTCAGTTAAATACTATTCGTTCAGTGCTGTTACAAGAAATATATGATATTATTTATCCGTTATTAAAATTACATCCTATCAATAAAAATGAAAACTTAATATATGGACTTTTAACTCACATTTCTACACAAATTAAACACATCTCTTCTGATGATTATTCACCATCTTTTTCTAAACTTTCTAGCAAAATTGCAAAAAAAGTTGATTATGAACTCGCTAATAATATAAAAAAAGAAGTAGAATTACATTATAATGTACAGCTCAATGAAGCTGAAATTGATTATATTGCTACATACTTGTATTTATCTTCTCAATGGATTGAAAAGAAATATATACAAATTTTATTAGTATCTTATGATAAGAATATTGTTAAAAACTATGCCGAATATATTAATAGTCAAAATTTTAAAACATACGTATCCCATTTAACTATTTCAAATAACGAATATGATTTAAACGCAACAAATCAAACAATTATGAAAAAAATGGAAGAAATAGATAAAGGCAAAGGAGTTTTTCTAGTCATCGACAGTCCTTTTTCCAAAGAAATCAATGAGTTCTTATCTACAAATTGTAAAAATAAATTTGCTATTTCTACAGATATCTCACTACAAAAAATCATTGCGATAGTAGAGCGAATTGAATCCATTGGTGCAACAATCCAGTCAATAAATACAATGACTGCTAGTGCAGAAGATGATGAAGATAACAATGAACCAATTATTATAAAAGATCATGCTCATGAGTTACTAGAATCTATCGAAACAAAACTTTTAGCTGAATCCCTAGTATTTTTAAACCCTCATAAAGCAAGTCAAGCTTTATACAATGCACTTTTAAATATTATTACTGCTCTAAAAATTCCATATAATGATGATTTATTAATCAAATTCTTATATCATACTACATTTGCCTTAGAAAGATGTATAAGAAAAGAACCTTTCAATTATCCAAAATCTCGTTCGTTAATTAAAGCTAATCCTTATTTATATAATGTTCTAGAAGAAAATTTTAAAATCATAAAAGAAATATTTTCAGTACAGATTCCAAGTACTGAAATGGGATACATAATTGAAATGTTTTTACCTTACATTCAAAAATAATCAGTAAAAAAAGATACCAGTTCGCTATGAATTGGTATCTTTTACTCTATCTAGATAAATTTGTACTCTTAGAATTCATGATTTTAAATGCATCTTCTTGTGTTACCACATTAAAATCATGTTGAATCATAAGCTTTAATACGCTCGCACTGATTGCGAAATCGACTGTTTTCTGTGGATCAAATCCATTGATTAGTCCATGCACATATGCAGCACCATAACTCGCCTCAAAACCATCACTTTGCATGATACGTAAGTTTTCAAGGCATAAATATACAAAGAATATTTCCTGATCCTTACTGAATCACAACAGGCGCGTTACCAAAGGATCCCGTAACATTAGCAATCAACTGCGATAGATAAGCATCCATTTGCACTTTATCAACTAGAAAATCCAATCGCTTTTCTACATAGTCTTCCATATCCTTTATACTATCAAAATTTCGCACCGCTTTATCCGACAAATAGAATTCTCCAATTGAAGAAATATCTAAAAAAGGAGCATTTGAATTTTCGGATTTTAACTCTTTTCTTAAACGAACACTTATTTTTGTTTCAGTACAATCCACAATTTCTAACAATCGAGAAACTTGAACATTTTCATTTTCTTTAGATACTTGTTCCACAGAATATCTGATACTTTCCAAATACATATTCATTCCAGTTATTTGTAACATACATTCTCCTTATACATTAAAATCTTTTAATGACCTTAACACAAAATTTCCAACACTAAATTTCTTAGATTCATGACCCATATTTTGCTTATCCACTAAATTTTTATCCTTAAATTTATAATAAGCTAACTCTTGTTCCAACTCCAATATGCGTTGATTTGAAAATGAAGCTCGCCCTATTTTTTCACTAATAGCTGTATTTATATACGTATTTAGACTCACTCCATCCATTTGTGCATTTTCTAATAATTGCTTATGCGTCGTTTTAGGGACCCTTAAAGCTATTTTTCCACTAGGAAGATTTCCTTCCTCTTTTGGGACTGGTAATTCTATTCCTTCTTCTTTTAAATAACTTAGATATACAGCTTTAGTAGCTTGGGCATCGGCAATTGCTTCTTCAATTGTATCTCCACCACCTACACAGCCTTTTAAATCCGGATACTCAACACACCATTCTGTTTTTCCATTTTCCAAATGCATAGGATATACTCTCATTGCATAGTCCATACTATCTCTCTTCCTTTCTAAAATTAATCTCTTCAACTAATTCTACTGCTTTTTTTACATATACTTCTTTTACACTATTCCCATGTTTAGGAATTGGGAAAGGTCTATTTAACAAATCATGTGTAAATATTACATGACTTGTTCCATTTTGATTTTTCTTCTTAAAACCAAAGTGTTTTAAATACTTCTCTAAATCAGAAAATTCTACTTTATTTCCAGATTTGTAATTTTCAATCTTCGCAACTAACTTTTCAATTTTAGACATTGGGTCCTTTCTTATATGATATCATATTTAATATCATTTATGTATAATTATCTATATATTTAAGTTTAACAACCCAATGTGAAAAAGACATTAAATCTGAAAATTTAACAAAAAAAGATATCAATTCATTTTATTTGAACTGATATCCCTTATACTATCTAGATAAGTTTGTATTCTTAGAATTCATGATTTTAAATACATCTTCTTCTGTTACCACATTAAAATCATGTTGAATCATAAGTTTTAATACACTCGCACTGATTGCAAAATCGACTGTTTTCTGTGGATCAAATCCATTGATTAGTCCATGCACAAATGCAGCACCGTAGGCATCTCCTGCTCCCACAGCTTCTAAACTATGTACTCTATGAATTGGACTTTGGTAGAACTTTCCATCCACATAATAGATGCCCATCCAGTCTCCTTCTTCTACAGTATGCATATTTCTTAAGACACTTGTCACACTCTTCACATTTGGGAATTGACGAGTAATTTCTAACATACCTTCTTTATAAGTATCAATCTGATCAATACCTGTAGATAAGTTACCATCAAAGGCATGAATTCCTAGTGTTGCTTCAAAATCTTCATCATTGGCAATACATACATCTACATACTGCATTAAATCGCGCATGACAACTTGCGCTTGTTCTTTAGACCACATTTTTCCACGATAGTTTAAATCACAAATCACTTGAATATCATTTTTCTTACAATATTTCAAAGCACTTCTTACTGTATCCTCAACATATTTAGATACAGCTGGGGTTACGCCTGAAAAATAGAAAACATCTCCTGGCTCTAAGATATTTTCCCAATGATATTCACTTGGCTGAGATAGTGAAAAAGCACTAAATGCACGGTCATATACAACGTTTGTATTACGAATATCACTTCCTTTTTCAAAGAAGTAAATTCCTAAACGATCGCCTCCACGAAGCATATACTCTGTATTTACACCATAATGACGAACTTCACTCAACGCAGACATTCCCACTGGATTGTTTGGTACTTTAGATACAAAAGCACATTTATCTTCATACATCGCTAAACTTACGGCTACATTGGCCTCTGCACCACCATAACTAGCCTCAAAACCATCACTTTGCATAATACGCAAGTTTTCAGGTGTTTTTAAACGAAGCATGATTTCTCCAAAAGTTACTACCTTCATAATATATATCCTCCATAAACTCTTTAATTATACCATTTTTTAATATCTACTCATTCTTATTTTTTCGTCTTTTCATGAAAGGGATTTCAAAAAGTGCTTGTATTTTATTTTTAGCTATGCTATCATCCTACATGTAAATAACGGCTGTTACTGGTAATGCAGGCAAGACCAAGATATTTAAGTTGCATTTTTAGTGCTCTTTTTATCTTGGTCTTTTTTATTGCCATCAGCCTAGAAAGAGGAGAATATGAATTATCAACAATTAGGAAATGATATCATCCAAGGCATTGGTGGTATCGACAACATCAAACAATTAACACATTGTGCAACTCGTTTAAGATTCGAATTTTATGACATGAATAAAGTCAACACCAAAAAAGTGGAATCTTTAAATGGCGTTATCAGCGTTGTAGAAAAAGGTGGGCAATACCAGGTTGTAATTGGCAATGAAGTGCAGTCCGTTTTTAGAGCCATTCAATCCCAAATGAAAGATGTTCCTTCTACTTCTCACGAAGAATCCGATGAAGAAAAAGGCAGTATTGTCAATCGTATTATCAGTGTAATTTCCACTACATTTACTCCTGTGATTCCAGCCCTAATCGGCGGTGGTATGATCAAAGCCGTATTATCTATTCTTGTTTTATTTAACTTAGTTAATGAAGCAAGTTCCACTTATGAAATCATCAACTTTATTTCCGATGCTCCATTCTATTTCATGCCTGTCCTTTTAGCGTATGGAGCTAGCCAAAAATTCAAAACAAGTCCAATCATGGCAATGACTATGGCATGTGCTCTTTTACACCCAACATGGTCAGGCTTAGTCGCTGCAGGAAGTCCATTAACATTCTTTGGAGCTCCTGTTGTATTAGTTGACTATGCATCAAGTGTAATTCCTATTATTTTAAGCGTGTGGATCATGTCTTACGTTGAAAAATTTGCCGAAAAATACTCACCATCTATTATCAAGTTTTTCTTAAAACCACTTTTAGTGATGTTTATCTCTGTACCAATCGCATTAATCATTGTTGGTCCATTAGGAAACCTATTAAACGATTTAGTACAATCTGGCGCTAACTATTTAAATGCACACGTAAGTTGGTTGATTCCAATGTTGATGGGTGCCTTCCAACCATTCTTAACACTAACAGGTACTGCATGGGCCATGACTCCAATTGCGACAAGTCAAATTTCTACACTTGGATATGAAATCGTAAATGGACCTGGTATGTTAGCAAGCAATATTGCACAAGGCGGTGCTACTTTGGCGGTTGCTCTAAAGGCAAAAGATGAAAACTTAAAATCTCTTGCATCTTCATCTGGATTTACAGCAGTTATGGGTATTACTGAACCATGTTTATATGGTGTCCTATTAAAATTAAAACGCCCATTTGTTGCTTCTATGATTGGTGGAGCTGCCGGAGGTATCTATGCAGGAATTACCGGCCTAGTTCGTTATGCCTTTGTTTCACCAGGATTAACTGCTATTCCAGCCTTCATCGGTAAAAACCCTATGAACGTAGTTCATGCCATTGTCACAATCATTATTTCTTTCGTTGTAGGTTTTGTCGCATCATGGATTTTAGGATTTAAAGAAGATGCACCACAAGAAGAAGTAGTAGCTACTGTTTCAAAAGATGAAATTGTCGCACCTTGTGACGGAACTGTAAAACAACTATCCGAAGTAAATGACGATGTCTTCTCACAAGAAATCATGGGAAAAGGTATCGCAATCGAACCAAGTACAGGAAATTTATATGCTCCTTGTGATGGAACAATTACTGTATGTTTCCCAACGGGTCATGCGATTGGATTAAAATCAAAGAACGGAGCAGAAATTTTAATGCACGTAGGTATTGATACTGTTAACCTACAAGGAAAATATTTCAGTCCTCAAATTCAAGTCAATGAAGAAGTTAAAAAGGGACAGTTACTATTAACTTTTGATTTAGCCAAAATCAAAGAAGAAGGTTATGACACAACAACTCCAATCATCATCACAAATTCAAAGAATTTCAGTTCCCTTCAATTCGAAAATAATACAACCATTCAACATGGAAACAAATTAATTTCTTTAGACTAGGAGGTAAACCATGCACTATTCTAAATTAAAAGACTTCCCACAAAACTTTTTGTGGGGAGCATCTACCTCAGCATACCAAGTTGAAGGTGCCATTGATGAAGATGGTAAAAGCCCATCTATCATTGACATGTATGAACACCCAAGTGATGTTGCTGATTTCTCTGTAGCTTCTGATCATTACCATAGATATAAAGAAGATATTGCCCTATTTGCAGAAATGGGATTAAAAGCTTATCGTTTCTCTATCGCATGGACTCGTATCTTACCAAATGGAACGGGTAAAGTGAATGAAAAAGGCATCGAATTCTACAATAATGTCATTGATGAATGCTTAAAATACAACATCGAACCTGTTGTTACAATGTATCACTTTGATTTACCATATTGCCTAGAAGAAAAGGGTGGTTGGTTAAACCGTGATACGATTGAAGCCTTTGTTGAATATGCCAAAGTATTATTTATCCACTATGGATCAAAAGTAAAGTACTGGTTAACGATCAACGAACAAAATACGATGATTCTACATCCTGGTGCAATTGGATTACCTAAAGGCGGAAAATTACCATCTAAAAAAGATTTGTATCAACAAAACCACCATATGATGCTTGCTCAGGCAAAAGTCATGAAACTCTTCCATAATATGGTTCCAGAAGGTAAAATCGGACCTGCACTAAATTTAACAGCTATGTATCCAGCTACTTGTAATCCAAATGATGCGATTGCCGCTCACAACTGGGAAGTACTTCGCTGTTGGAACTTTGTCGATGTTTGTGCATTTGGAAAATACCACCCTTTGGCATGGTCTTACCTAAAAGATCGTAATATCGCTCCAGAAATTCAAGATGGAGACTTTGAAACATTAAAAGGCGCAAATCCAGACTTTATCGCCATGAATTATTATTCAACCGCAACTATAGCTGCAAGTAAAGGAGATGCTTCAGATGTAGCTGCAAGAGCGGGTGACCAACAAATTATGCTAGGTGAACAAGGCGTATATCGCCCTAGTGAGAACCCATACGTAGAGAAAACGCAGTATGGATGGGTTGTTGATCCTGTTGGATTCCGATATACTTTAAGAAAGGTATATGAACGTTACCAACTTCCTATTCTGATTACAGAAAATGGAATTGGTGCCAATGACACATTAGAACCAGATGGATGTATTCATGACCAATATCGTATTGATTTTATTCAAAAACACCTTCACCAAATGCGCTTAGCCATTACAGATGGTGTCAAAATGCTTGGCTATTGTCCTTGGGCTGCCATTGATGTTGTTAGTACACATCAAGGCTATAAGAAAAGATACGGATTCATTTATGTCGATCGTGATGAATTTGATTTAAAAGAATTAAAACGATATAAAAAAGACAGTTTCTACTGGTACAAACAAGTAATTGAGGAAAACGGAAAGAATATCTAGGTATATGAGGTACTTCACATGATTATCGAAAAATTTTTAAACAACAATATGCTTCTAGTGAATGATAATCATGAGGAAATGATTGTGATGGGAAAGGGACTGCGTTTTCACTATAAAGTAGGAGACGAAATTAGAGATGAAGATATAGAAAAAACATATGTTCTTCAAGATAGTACAAATAAAAATGGATATCTTCAAGTTTTAGAAAACGCACCCGACATCTATTTAGAAATTGTGCACCACATCATTGAAATGGCACAACTTAACATTTCTTCTCCATTCAACAAACAAATCTTTGTGACCTTGTTAGATCACTTGTTATATGCGGTAGAAAGATATGAAAAAGGCATTGTTCTACAAAATAGAATGTTGTGGGAAATCCAAAAATTTTATCCAAATGAATTTATGCTTGGTTTACAAGCTGTAGACTACATTAATGAAACACTTCATATTCAATTGCCTGAAACAGAAGCCGGAAATATTGCCTTTCACTTTGTGAATGCACAAATCAAATCGAACGATCTTTCAACAGAAAATGGTATGTTGATGGTCAAAATGTTAAAAGATATTTTTCAAATCATTCAATTACATTATGGCTATACAATTGATGAGAATTCGCTGAACTATTCAAGATTTGTTGTTCACATGCAATTTTTCTTACAACGACTTTTGGAAGATAAAATGCTTGAAAATGAAAATGATGATATATATTATGCATATATTATCAAGAATTCTTCTGCATTAGACTGCGTAGAACAAATCGAAAAATATATCGATAGATTACTACATAAACAAATTACGCGTGATGAAAAAATATATTTAATTGTGCATATTACGCGTATCACAACTCATTAAGTATCGCAATGGCGGTACTTTTTCTTTTAAATTATGTGGAATTATGGAATGTGTAGCACTCTGCTTGCGAAAGTGCTAATAAGGTGTATAATGTAATAAATTTCATAAGGAGGAACACTCATGAATAAACAAAAAAAGCCTCTATATCGATATTATACGATTATATTGATTGTCATTATGGCTTTAAACTTTATCGTATTCCCTATGTTTCAACAATCAAAACTTGAAACAACCAATTACTCCGATTTCTTAAATAAGATTGAAGAAAAGAAGATTGATACCGTTCAAATCGAAAATCACAATATTTTTTACACTTTAAAGAAAGACTCAACAGACAAGACCTATAAAACAGGTGTTATGAATGATTCAGATTTAGTCAATCGATTGGATAAATCTGGAGCCAAGTTTGGACAAGTCTATCAAGAACAAATGAATCCTATTCTATCGAGTCTAATTTCCTTTTTCTTACCACTAATCATTTTCTGGGCATTTGGATCATGGATGTTTAAGCGTATGCAAAAGAAAATGGGCGGAGATGATCAAATGTCATTTTCACAAGGCTCTGGTTTTGGCCTAGGCAATCTAGGAAAGAGCAATGCCAAAGTCTATGTTGGTGAACAAACGGGAAAAACATTCAAGGATGTAGCTGGACAAGAAGAAGCGAAGGAAAATCTACAGGAAATTGTGGACTTCTTAAACAATCCAGCTAAATATAAAGAGATTGGTGCCAAAATGCCAAAAGGAGCCTTATTAGTAGGTCCTCCAGGAACTGGTAAAACACTACTTGCCAAAGCCGTTGCGGGTGAGGCTGGCGTTCCCTTCTTCTCGATTTCAGGTAGTGAATTCGTAGAAATGTTTGTCGGTAGAGGAGCGGCTAAAGTGCGTGACCTATTCAAACAAGCTCGTGAAAAAGCTCCTTGTATTGTATTCATCGATGAAATTGATACCATTGGTAAAAAACGTGATGGCGCAGGCATGAATGGTAATGATGAGCGTGAACAAACATTGAATCAGTTACTTGCCGAAATGGATGGATTTGATGGATCCAAAGGCGTCGTATTGCTTGCCGCCACAAACCGTCCTGATTCACTAGATCCTGCTTTAACGCGTCCTGGTCGGTTTGACAGAAGAATTCCTGTTGAACTTCCTGATCTTGCCGGTCGTGAAGCCATTCTTAAATTACATGCCAAAGATATCAAATGCTCTAACAACATTGACTTTAACGTTATCGCTAGAGCTAGTGCAGGTGCCAGTGGTGCCGAACTTGCCAACATCATTAATGAAGGAGCTTTATTAGCGGTTCGTGACCATCGTAAAACAGTGGTTCAAAAAGACTTAGAAGAAGCCATTGAAATCGTTATTGCGGGTGAACAAAAGAAAGGGGCTGTGATTTCAAATCGAGAACGAATGATTGTTTCTTATCATGAAATTGGTCATGCTCTAGTCGCTGCCAAATGCAAAAATACGGCTCCCGTTCATAAAATCACAATTATTCCTCGTACAAAAGGTGCTTTGGGATACACTATGCAAGTAGAAGAAAACGAACAAAACTTATTATCAAAAGAAGAAGCTTTCCAAAAAATTATGGTGTATACAGGTGGTCGTTGTGCTGAAGAATTAATTTTTAATTCGATCACAAGTGGTGCGAGCAACGATATTGAACAAGCCACGAAACTAGCCAGAGCCATGATTACACGATTAGGAATGTCGGATGAATTTGGTATGACAGCTTTAGAAACAGTAAACAACCAATATTTGGGTGGCGATACATCTTTAGCTTGTTCAAATGAAACAGCAACTAAGATTGATGAGGCAACCATCGCATTAATTAAAAAAGCACATGATGAGGCTTATCAAATTCTAGAAGACAACAAAATGAAGTTACATGAACTTGCCAAATTCTTATATGAAAGAGAAACAATCACGGGTGAAGAATTCATGTATATCTTAAATAAGCCCGCTGAAATTTCTACAAAAGAAGAATACTAAGACAAAGGATGAAGATCATTTAAAATCTTCATCCTTTTTACATTGTTTTAAAGCTTCAATCAGCTTTATTTCATCCAAAGGCTTAGCCAAATGCATATTCATACCTGCTAATTTACTATTCATTATGTCTTCTACAAATGCATTCGCACTCATCGCAATGATTGGAATTGTCTTTGCATCCAATCGTTTTAAAGCACGAATCTTTCTTGTCGCATCTAAACCATTTAATTTTGGCATCATGATATCCATAAGAATAAAATCAAATTCGTTTACTTCACTCTTTTCAAATAAATCTATAACTTCTTGACCATCTTTTGCACATACAACCTGAATACCATTACGTTCTAACATATATTCAACGATTTCCATATTCAAGTCGTTATCTTCTGCCACAAGCACACATAAACCTTCTAACGATATTTGTTGATTCCTATTATTTTTGTTTTCAATTGATCTTCCTAACTTAAAAGGAATCTGAATATAGACAGTTGTCCCTACTCCTTTTTCACTTTCCAATTGAATATTTCCATGCATATACTCCACAAGCTTTTTGGCAATAGACAAACTTAGACCTGTACCTTGATATGTGGATCTACTAGAACTATCTTCTTGCGCAAATAAATCAAAGGCATGTTGAATAAAATCTTGACTCATTCCGATTCCATTATCTTTACATCTAAATTCTAAAAGCGATGTCGAATCATCTAAACATTTCTCATTCATCCATACATGAATTTCTCCATTTTCTGGTGTAAATTTAACGGCATTTTGTACAACTATCGATAATATTCGTGAAAGATATATTGGAAATCCCCTAAAACTTGAATGACTCAATTGACCTTCATACCAATCCAAAACATATTGAATATTCTTTTCTTGTGCCAATTGTTGTGCAACAATATTCATGTTTCCTACTAATTTAGTAATATCAAAATCAACTTCTTCCTCTGTGAAATGATCACTTTCTAAATCATTCATATCCAAAACATCATTAACTAAAGAAATCAAATAATTTAAAGACTGATGAATCTTATTTCGAGTAGTTTTTTGTAACTCTAAATCCTTTGGATTTTGATCTGCAATATGAAGCATACCCGCAATACCATTTAATGGCGTACGCATATCATGAGACATACTCTGTAAGAATCGAGTTTTTATTTTTGCCTCACGCTTTGCCTGTTCTGCTTCAAAGAATAAATTTAATTCTTTACGCTTTGTTTCACTAATAATACGAATTGTCGCAATGGCTTGAATTGCTTTTCCGTTCGCATTTCTTTTGGAAACAATAATACGCAATTTATGCCAGTTGCCATCCGCCATTCGATATTCCGCTAAAACATCTTTTTCTTTTTCAAGTCGTGAAGTTAATGTTTCTATATTCGCAAATTGATGAATGATATTTCGATATTCCGGTGCAACATCCTGTTCACATACATCAAACATTTTTTCAGATGCACACCCCGTTTTAGGAATAACGTCACTTCCAGTAATTCTTTCATATGTATCTGTTTCAAAATCAACTTTATAAATTGAACTATAACTTTTCGCAATTGCAGAAATCGTTTCATTACTCCTCTTTATTTCCTCTAAAGCATTCTGTAACCTTTTCTGCGTCGCTTTTTCTTTTTTGATAATATCATCAATATAACGGAACCCGAGTAATACGTGACACGACTCTTCATCTTCACTCACCTTAACAACTTTCGTTTCAAAATATTGATGATTCTGCGCATTTGGATAACAACGATAATTCTGCGTAAGACTCACTTGTGTTTTCAACAAAGATTTTAAATTATCACGGGAAAACCACCATAAAAACTCAGGCTGCTCATCTTTTGGAATATAACGCATCGCATATTGATAAGCATATTCATAAAAATCTTTATACCCTGAACAACTTTTTATTAATTCACTCGCATTAGTTTCATTCTGAATATGAACAGGTTCAAATTTACCACTGTTAACTTCCAAATAATAAATAGCCGTAAAGTCAGAGCTTAGACTTTCTAGAATTTGTTTTTTTTCTTCCAATCGATCATTTCTTTCTTTTTCATGCTCAACAATGTCATTCACCAATTTAAAGCCTAATACAAAATCATCTGTATCCTCCGATATCTGCGCAAAACAAGCCTGTAAATAATCTATTTTTCCATTAAATTTTCTTTGAAAAACAACCGGATATACTTTTTCTGTCTTGATTCGTTCACGAACAACACGATAATTCATATTTCTTAAAAAATCTTCTCGATCTTCTTCACAAACATATTCTGAAGCATATTTCTCCATGCTCTTTTGATAATTATTTTCTTTGGCAAACTCCTCAATTGCTTCTTGAGCAATATGATCCCCTTTTTTTGTTTGTTGATACAATTCAACCGTTAAATCATGATTGATTACCCATACCGTGACATATTCATGACTCAAACCAGAAATAAAACGCTGTTGAAGAAGGTTTTTTTCTTTATGTTTGTGAATATCGATAAGGAATCCATAAACACTTACTATCTTTCCTTTTTCATTTAAAACAGGCTTTCCAATGGCACGATACCAACGATACTGTTGTTCTTTGTTTTGAAGTCGAAATTCCGCTTCATAGGTTGCCTCAGAATCTTTAAGAATATGTATCTCTTTCAATTCCTCTCTTACCCCATCCACATCTTGTGGATGCATATGCTCCCACAATCTCACAAACGGAATTCGCGCCTCATTTCTGAGTCCATAAAGCATTTTAGACAGACTTTCACTACCTATAAACTCTACTGGTTTTTCATTATCATCAAACTGAATACGATAACGAGCCTCACCTAACTCACCGTATAACGCATCTTCACTGTCTTCGTTTGTATAAACCCATACAGAAAGATTTTCATCACTATCTGAATATCGACTGATTTTTAACCGAATTAACGTTCCATCTTTTTTTCGATATGAAACATCCACTTGATTTCCTGAAGCCAAAACATTATATACGTAATCATAGTCTAAGACTTGATCAATCACTTCACGATAATCACAAGATACATATTCATCTCGATACAATCGCATCGCATCTGAATATGAACCTTCTGAGACTTTGGCATAAGCACGAAATGCTTCTGGAGCTAAAACATCACGAAAACGACCCGTACTTCGATTTAAAATATAGACACCCATATACTTAGGTGCAATCAATCTTAAAAATTGTTCCGCATCTCTTTTCTCTTGAAGAAGTTGATTCATAGTATGACCTCCTCATATTGATACTTCAATTATAAATGACTATTTAATATTTTAAAATCGAAATCTAACCAAAAAAAGGAAGCTCAACGCTTCCTAATCGCATAAGTCATACAAATCTAAAATCAATTGTTCTGTCTTATTCCAACCAAGACAAGGATCCGTAATCGACTTTCCATACACATTACCATCTGTTGACTGATTTCCATCCTCTAAATAACTCTCTATCATCAAGCCCTTCACCAGCTTTTTGATATCTTCCGATTTACTTCTAGAATGCATAACATCCTTGGCAATACGAATCTGTTCTAAATATTGTTTATTTGAATTCGAGTGATTACAATCTACAATACAAGCCGGATTCTTTAAATCTGACTTTTCATATAAATGAATCAACTCCATCAAATCTTCATAGTGATAATTCGCATGTGCATGATTGAACTTATCCACATATCCTCTTAATATTGCATGAGCTAGTGGATTCCCATCTGTCTGTACTTCCCAGCCACGGTATACAAATCTTTGATCGGCTTGCGCTGCCACAATAGAATTCATCATGACTGTAAGATCTCCACCTGTCGGATTCTTCATTCCTGCAGGAATTCCTACACCACTAGCCACAATACGATGTTGTTGATTCTCCACACTTCTTGCACCGATGGCTACATATCCCAATAAATCCGATAAATATGCATGATTTTCTGGATACAACATCTCTTCTGCACAAGTAAAACCAGTTTGTGTTACAACATCTGTATGCAGTTTACGAATCGCAATGATTCCCTTCAACATATCCTCTTTGGAGTGAGGATCTGGCTGATGCAACATCCCCTTATATCCAACACCCTTTGTACGTGGTTTATTTGTATAGACACGTGGAATCATAAAAATCTTATCTTTTACTTTTTCCTGTAAAACAGCCAAACGATTCATATAGTCTAAAACTGCATCTTCGCGATCCGCACTACAAGGACCAATAATTAAAATTAAACGATCATCTTTTCCAGTAAAAATATCTTCAATTTCTTGATCTCTTTGTTTCTTAATTTTTTGCACCTTATAAGGTAAAGGAAATTCCTTTTTCAAATCTTCTGGAGTTGGTAACTCCTGTATCTTCTTCATATCCATATTCAACATCCCTCTTTAATCACCCTTTGACAATATCATATTCCTAGATGTTTTTCAAAAAAAAAGAAAGATGAAGTCAAACTCCATCTTATTTTAGTGATTCAACAAATTCTTTGATATGTTTTGCATCTAAACCATAATAATCTAATAATTCTTTCGGTTTTCCACTTCGACCAAACGTATCCTGCATACCCAACATATATTGTCTGCATGCAATTCCTTCTGGTGCAAGCACTTCACTGACTGCACTTCCTAAACCACCATAGATATTATGTTCTTCCACAGTTACAATCACATCATGCGTCTTGGCTGTTTCAATAATCAATTCCTTATCAATTGGTTTGATAGTTGGAATGTCAATAACTGTTGGTTTATTTTCTAATAGATCATACGCCTTTAAGCTTTCCTGTACCATTAATCCAGAAG
>OLNL01002109.1_pt1 | contig 16086 bp, 11 predicted proteins | sample 1672181 | NCBI WGS metagenome assembly OLNL01 (sample SAMEA3136656, study PRJEB25190) | human gut metagenome | biome: human gut; feature: human-associated habitat; material: faeces | place: Austria | collected 2013
AGCAAGAAGCCCCCACTTCAAAATCTGGGATTTAAGTGGTGGGAGCATGTCACAAGAGGAAGAATCAGAGCGTAATCAGAAGGGAGCCGAAAAGGAGTCGAAAGAAAGCTGGATATATTGCAGAAATTGGAAGAAAATCCAGAGATAACTCAGATTAAACTTATGGAGGAGTTTGATTTATCGAGAAAGCAGATTCAGAAGATTATAAAGGAGTTACGTAGGAAGGGTGTCATAATCTACAACCACCAGCATAAAATATAGCATGGCCTTCTTTGTGAAATATCACAAAAAAATCAAGGCTTTTAAACGAAACAATTTCGACTTTACATGAACAAGAACCAAAATGCTCTGATAATATTGACAAATTGTTTCTCACGTATTATCATACTAAATACAAATACAGAAAAAAAGCAAACCTGGTGCGAACTAGGGACGCAAAGCTAGGAGTCTCTTGAACGGCAGGCAGGGAGGAGCGATACCAACAGGATTCATCCCCCGGTATTGACCATATAAGAGTTACAGAGAGACAGTTCGGCTGCAATTATTCACTAACGATAGAGAATGATTGCAGCCTTTTTATTTGCCAAAAATACAGCAGACCGCTGTATCAGAAATAAGGAGCATAAGTATGACTGACAAAGAATTAAGGCGTCTGAGCCGTACCGATTTACTGGAAATGCTTCTGGAACAGAGCAAAGAAGTAGAGCGCCTGCAGCAGGAGCTGGCAGAAGCCAGACAGCAGCTGGAGGAACGGAGGATCATGACAGAAGAAGCCGGATCCATCGCAGAAGCCGCACTTCGGATCAACCGGGTATTTGAGGCAGCACAGGCAGCCGCAGACCAGTACCTAGAGAACATCCGGCAGCAGGCCCCAGGCCATACAGATACAAAACCCACAGACAGTCAGGAAAATGAAGGCATTCAGGAATGAGGAAAAAGACCAGCAAAGAAATCACATCCATGCCTACAGTAACCCAGCTGGAGGCGGAATTAAACAGAACAAAATACAGACACAGATACCACCGGGTACTGAGAAACACCCTTGGAACCCTGATCACCGTGGCAGCAACGGCAGTTCTGATCGCCGTACTCCTGCTCCCGGTACTTCAGATCTACGGCAGTTCCATGTACCCCACTATCCAGGAGGGACAGATCGTAGTTTCCGTAAAAGGAGCCGATTTCACCCAGGGAGATGTGATCGCCTTTTACTACAATAACAAGATATTGGTAAAGCGAATGATCGCAGGTCCCGGAAGCTGGGTAGATATAGATAAGAAAGGAAATGTCACCGTAGACGGCCAACCTCTGGATGAGCCCTATCTGACAGAGAAAGCCCTGGGTGACTGCAACATCAAGCTTCCATATCAGGTGCCGGACGGCAGATACTTCGTTATGGGAGACCACAGATCCACTTCCATAGACAGCCGTAACACTTCCGTAGGCTGCGTGGCAGAGGAGCAGATCGTAGGGAAAATCGTATTCAGGCTTTGGCCTTTGAAATCATTTGGCACTGTGAAATAACCAGCGCCGGAGATAAGGAGAGATGTCAATATGAAAAAATTATTGTTGCGAGAAGCGGCAAAGCATAAATTACAGAATCGCAGGCGGAAACGCTGGCAGAAGACAGTAAGCATCCTTGCCTGTCTGGTGGTTTTCTGCACGGTCTATGCACTGATCCTCCCGGCACTGACCGCAGAGGCAGATATCTACTGTGGCAAAGAGGAGCATACCCACACAGAGGACTGCTATGAGGACAAACTGATCTGTGGTCAGGAGGAGGGCCAGGGAGCCCACCAGCATACGGAAGCCTGTTACAGAGAAGTGGAAGCTCTGGTCTGTCAGACTCCCGAATCCGATGGTCACCAGCACACAGAAGCCTGCTATACAGAAGAACAGGTTCTGACTTGCACAAATAAAGAAGAGGGCCATGTACATAATGAGTTTGACGGTTGCTATACCACAGAGAAAAAGCTTACCTGCGGTATGGAGGAGGGCGAAGGTGCTCACCACCACACAGCAGAATGTTATGAGAAAAAGAAAGAGCTGATCTGTGGTCAGGAGGAAAACGATGGCCACCGCCACACAGCAGAATGTTATGAAAAAGAACTGATCTGCGGCAAAGAGGAACACACCCATACCCTTGCCTGCTACTCCAATCCTGATGCAGACGTAGAAAATGGAGATGTATGGCAGACCACAGTAAGCAGCGTCACACTTACAGGTAACTGGGGGGCAGACCTGGCAGCCATCGCTCAGACCCAGACCGGATACACAGAAAGCACAGCCAACTACGCAGTGGCAGAGGATGGACAGACCATCCACGGCTACACTCGCTACGGTGCATGGGCAAACGACCCATACCGGGATAACTGGTCCGCCCAGTTCGCAGACTTCTGTCTGAGCTACGCAAGTGTACCCACAAGCGCAGTTCCACAGAACAGTGACTGCAGCGCATGGAATTACACAAATCCGGACGGCTACACACCAAAGACCGGTGACCTGCTTCTGCTGGATACAGACAACAACGGCAACGCCGATCATGCCGGAATCGTAACCACCGCTGACGACAGCACCCTGACCGCCATCGTAGGCGACGCCGACAAAGCAGTCAGAAACAACACCTATAATATAGGAAGCGAAAATATCAAAGGCTACGTCTCCATCCCGGAAAACCCGGCACTGGTAGATGACAATAATGAGGAAGAAACAACTCCAGCCCCGGAAGTAACCGAAGAACCACAGGAAACTCCGGCACCGGAGATTACCCCGGAAGCAGAGCCGACACAGGAGCCGGAGACAATGCCAGAAGCGGAACCGACCCAGGTACCGGAAGCAACTCCGGAAGCAGAACCGACCCAGGCACCGGAAACAACTCCGGATGCGGAGCTGACTCCGACTCCAGAGTTAAGTGTCACCCCGACACCTACAGTAGATCCGGAACTTTCGGTTACCCCGACACCGTCAGAAATATCTGCTCCGTCAAAAGAGACGAAGGATCAGTTTCAATATGAAAATGATGAGGTAAAGGTAACAGCAACGCTGTCATCCGAAGGAGCAATACCGGCAGATGCAGAATTCAAAGTGACAAAAGTAACTGCAGCGACAGCAGGATACAATTATGATGCATATATGCAGGCATTAAATAATAATGCTGAAGCAATATCACCGGAACAGAAAACTACAGATACGAATGAAGTATATAACGATAAAAATACTCTTCTTTATGATGTTGCGTTCTTAGTTGATGAGGATGAACTGGAAAAGAAGGATGAACCTCAGATATCTGAAAAAGATGAAAATATTTCTGGCTCCGAGAACCAGGAAGACTCCTTCACTGAGCTGGATAGCAGTGAATCAGAAAATGATGACTTTTCCTCAGAGACAGCAAATGCGCTTGCAGAAGACAGCAAACAGGATGAAACAACTCAGAGTGTCAATGATGTTATTGATGACGGTGAGAGTCAGCAAAAGGGAAAAGTAGAGTATCAGCCTGCTGCAGGAACTGTCACTATTAAATTTGAATTTAAAAATAAGCAACTGACACAGGAACTTGATATCAAAGATATAGATCAAGTAGAAATTATACATCTGCCACTTGTTGAGGAAGTAAGAGATTCCGTAAATACAACAGCTGATGCAACTGCAATCAGTGCAGAGGACGTAAAAGTAGAACCGGTAAATGGGGCAAATGTCAGTGGCGATAATGCAAATTTTGAATTAACAAATCTTTCTATTGTAGCACTTACAAGCTCAAATGTTGTTAATGGAAAGCTTCAAATTGCCCCAGGTCCCAATGTTGACTTTAAACAGGTATTAGGAAATGCTGTTTATTATGGTATTGTTGCAAATGAGATAATTAAAGATGCGCATATGGACTCAAATTTTGCAACAAAATCTTTTACTGGAACAGGAAATGTTACTACAGGTAAATTTAATAATACTGGGGGTGTTTATGTAGTTGCTTCGAGCAAAGGTGAGGGAACTCTTACAATAGATGGTAAAGAGAATATTTTGTGGTGTACGGAAAAGAACAAAAATAAGTTTAAGGTAAATGGTACAGTTGAAACATATTCTCAGTCTACATTGGATAAATATGTTAATACGTTGATAAATCATGTTTCATTAATATCAGCAAAAATGGCCGGATATGATAGTTATGATGTAACTAGTATAGAGATAAATAATCAGTCATTTGAGAATAGCAAGACAATAGATATTACGGGATGCGAAGCTGGAACTTATTATTTTGATATGACTAAATTTAGACATTCCTCTAGTAGTGATTTGAGCATAGGATATTTTCCTATGGATCTTCAAATTAAAAAGAATACGAATCAAACAGTAGTGTTTAATTATCCACAGAGTACAACTGTTAACTTAACGAAATTTGTAGTGATAGATGGAGAAAAAATAATAACGAGTGATACTTCTGATGCTGATGTAGATCCTCTTTGTAAGTCTGTGATTTTTAATATGCCCAATGCGACTGAACTTAATATAATGGATGGGGCTGTAGCAGGAATTTTTCTTGCACCTAGAGCTGCTGTAAAGAGGCTAGATGGTACTAGTTCAGGGTGGATTATTGTTAATTCATTTACTAATCCTGGTGGTGAATGGCATTGTGTATATCAGGGCATGCCTAATCCGGAGAATATTGATAAACCAACGGAACAGATGTTTAAAGTTTCAAAACTACTTGACGGCAAGGAGCCTGATACTAGTCAAAAGTTTACTTTTAAAATGGAACAGATAGGAACTGTGCCACAGGGAAGTACTAAAATAGAAGATATAAATGTCACCAATAATGGCTCAAACATTGATTTTGGAAAGATTGTATATACTGTTGCAGGAGACTATTACTATAAAATAACAGAAACAGGTAAGTCTGAAAGTACATCTGGAAATTACAATTTTGATCAAACTTCATATATTGCTAAGGTTAGTGTTGCTGTTAATAGTAGTGTGAATGGCAACATTACAACAAATGAATATTCTTCTACAATTACATATTATAGGGGAGCAGAAGTTGCAGATTGTATAGATATAAATCAAGTTGTAGACAGTAATGGTATTGTATTTAACAATACAACAAAACAGGAGCGTTACATGCTTCCAGAAACCGGTGGAATCGGAACCAACAGGTTTACAGCAATGGGCTTGTCCTTAATGGTAGGTTCATTGATGTGTGGATACGTTATGAGGCGGAAACGCAGAGAAGGGAGGAGAAATTAAGCCTTTCCAATCCGGCGAAAAAGATGCGCCGAGACGTATTCAGCAAATAAATTTAAAATTTAATCGAACAGGAGACAAAGCAGCAGTTCGATTAAAATAAACGGCGAAGCAGATACAAACATCTGCTTTGCCGGGAACAAGAAAAATATTTAATAAGAAGAGAGGGAAAGATATGAAATTTTCAAAAAAAGTGTTACCTATGGTACTTGCAATGGCAATGATACCAACTATGAGTATGACGGCGTTTGCAACACAGTCTGCAACGGAGGTTAATAACTCAAATGTAAATATTAAAAATCATACTTTTGCAGCATATCAGATTTTTAAAGGGGATTATCATAACGAAACACTGTCCAATGTGATATGGGGAACAGGTGTTAATGGATTTAAATATGATGGCACTAGTGATGCAGGAGAAATAGCAAAAAAATTGGCAGGGGTAAATGCAGAAACTGCTAATGCTTTTGCGAAGGAAGCAGCTAAGCACATTACGGGAACGTCAACGATTGGAACGGGATCTATTACTATTCAAGAAGCTGGTTATTATTTAATTGTAGATACTACGAGTTTGGTTGATAATACTGATCCTAAAAATCCAAAGCCAGTTTATGATGCCAGCAATCTGACTCTTTTAGAGGTAACTGCAGCAAATGAAAAGATTACGCCACGTGTAAAGACAGATAAACCATCTGTAGAAAAAAAAGTTGCAGAAAATACAAAATATAATCAGAATGGTGGCTATGGAGATACATATAATGATGTTGCAGATTACAATATGGGTGATTCTGTAAACTTTCATCTGATTGGTGCTGTACCAGATATGGGTAATTATGATACTTATAAATATGAATTTGAAGATACATTAAGTGCTGGTCTGACAGCACCTGCTGAGAGTGATGTAAAGGTATATTTATCAAATGATAAGATACTAGAAACTACAGGTGGAACTCCAGATACAGAATTGAATGCTGACTTTACAGTTTCAGTTTCTACTGATGAAGCTACAAAGAATAGCAAGATTAATGTAAGTTTTAGTGATTTGAAAACGGTGGAAGGTATTGCAAAAGGGAAATATATTATTGTAGATTATTCTGCTGTATTAAATCAGGATGCGGTAGTTGGTCTTAATGGAAATGAGAATAAAGTAAAACTTAGATATTCCAATAATCCAAATCAGAGCGGTGGTGGTGAAAACACTCCAACTGGCGAGACACCGGAGGACAAAGTCATCGTATTTACATATGAATTGGATGTAACTAAGGTCGACGGACAAGATGCGAATAAAAAACTTGCTGGCGCTGAATTTAAACTTATGAATGCGAATAAAACAAAATATGCTATTGTTGAGAATGGAAAAGTTACTGGATGGACAGAGAATGAAAAACAAGGTACTGTTTTAACATCTGATAATAATGGTTTGTTTACAGTCACTGGTCTTGATGATAATAAATATTATCTGAAAGAGACAAAAGCGCCAGATGGATATAATACACTCAAGGATCCGATTGAGTTTGTTATTCAAGCGACTACAGCCAATAACCAAGAATGGGGTGGAAGTGCAAGTAGCGCGTTTACTAAACTTGAGATTGGTTTAAAGAATAATAAGGGTGAGTTTGAGTATACAGATGGAACAACGGATGATGGTAGAGTTTCTATGACTGTCAAAAATAACAAAGGCTCCATCCTTCCAGAAACCGGTGGTATCGGTACAACAATCTTCTACATCGTTGGTGTAGTTCTTGTTCTGGGTGCTGGCGTTCTGCTTGTTACTAAGAAACGTATGAATGCAGATAAATAAGTAACAGATTTGTTTTCATCCTACATAAGAGAATGGAAGCATTAAATAGTAGTAACACCCTCCGGGGGAGCAGGAAGTGATTCCTGTTCCTTCGGAGATAATATTATGACAACAGGGAGATACACATGAAGAAAAAAGATTTTTCCACAATTGCATTAATCATTGTTTTTTTCGTGGGTGTCTCCGTGCTGTTATATCCGACAGTCAGTGATTACTGGAATTCCCTGCACCAGTCCCAGGCCATTGCCACTTATGCGGACTCGGTGGAGAACATGGATGAACAGGATTACGAGAAGCTGTGGGATGCGGCGGTCAGTTATAACCAGAAGCTGTTTCAGTCCGGACATGGTCTGGGGTTGAAGGATGAGGAGAAAGAGGAGTACAATAAACTGTTGGATGTGTCCGGCACTGGGATCATGAGTTATATTGAGATTCCAAAGATCAAATGCTCCCTGCCTATTTATCATGGTACAGATGAAGGTGTACTGCAGATCGCTGTGGGTCATATTGAGGGAAGCTCCCTGCCTGTAGGCGGGCTGAATACCCACTGTGTTCTCTCCGGACACAGAGGACTGCCCAGTGCCAAGCTTTTTTCCAACCTGGATAAGCTGGAGGAGGGGGATATCTTTATGATCCGTACTCTGGATCAGACCCTTACCTATGAGGTTGACCAGATTCGTATTGTCCTGCCTGATGAGGTGGAGGATCTGAAGATTGAAGAGGGTAAGGATCTGTGTACTCTGGTGACCTGCACTCCTTATGGAATTAATACCCACCGTCTGCTGGTGAGGGGCCACAGAGTTGCCAACCAGGAGGAGGCAGAGGCTGTCCGTGTCACAGCGGATGCCATGTTGGTGGACAATAGAATTGTAGCTATGTGTATTGCAGTTCCTGTGCTGGTGCTTTTGCTGATCTATGTGGCATTTGGCGGCAGACGCAGGAAGAGATAGAGGAAATGAAGAAAAAGTGGATGTCGCGTCTGATGACGCTTTTGATTGTGGTTGTGTTTGTGGCAGGGCTTTCCTTTCTGCTGTATCCTACAGTGAGTAACCTGTGGAATCAGGCCCATCAGTCCCGGGCCATTGCCACCTATACAGAGCAGGTGGAGAAGCTGGATGATTCTAGCAACAAGGAAATGCTGAAGGCTGCCAGGAAATATAACAAAGAGCTTTTGAAGAAAGCCGATCACTGGAAACTGTCCAAAAAGGATAAGAAAAAGTATGAAAGTCTTCTGGATGTGTCCGGTACCGGTATTATGGGTTATATAGAGATTCCCAAGATTGACTGTTCCCTACCTGTTTATCACGGGACAGACGAGGGAGCCCTGCAGATTGCCATCGGTCATCTGGAGGGAAGCTCTCTCCCTGTAGGGGGCAAGAGCTCTCACTGTGTGCTTTCCGGTCACAGGGGGCTGCCCAGCGCCAGACTTTTTACAGATTTGGATCAGATGGAGGAGGGAGATACCTTTATCTTGAATATTCTGGGTCATAAGCTGGCCTATGAGGTGGATCAGATCAAGGTGGTCCTGCCTGAGGAAATGTCCGATCTGGAGATCCAGGAGGGCAAGGATCTGTGTACCCTGGTAACCTGTACTCCCTATGGGATCAATACCCACCGTCTGCTGGTAAGGGGACACCGGGTAAAATATGTGGAGACCAAGGTGCAGGAGCAGAAGGAAGTGTCGAAATCGAAAACAGATATCAGGCCGGTGATTGCTGGGGCAGCGGTCGGTGCAGTGGTACTGTTTATTATAATTTTCGCGGTGAGACGCCGCAGAAAGCATAGAAATCAACAGAGATAACGGAGGCTGATGGTATATGGAGAAAAAGGTGAAAAAGGGAAGAGGGCTGAGAGTTTTCATTGCTCTTGGGGTAATGTGTATGCTCCTTATGGGGCTGGCTGTCCAGGCTGGGGCAGCGGATTCTGAGCCTGCAAGCGGAAATCTGACAATGACTCTCACTGTGACAGAGAATGGCAAACAGGTTCCCATGGCACAGGTACCGCTGGCTTTGTACCAGGTAGGAACTATGGATACTCAGCCGGTTGTGCAGTTCCATCTGGATCCCGCTTTGTCAGCCACTGGTGTAGATCTGAATAATTTAAAAACAGCAGCAGATTCCCAGAAGGCTGCGGCAGCTTTATCCCAGGCTGTGGCTTCTGCGGGGGTGGTTTCCTATACAGCATCCACAGATGCCAATGGCCAGGTGAGCTTCCAGGATCTGCCAAAGGGAGTATACCTTCTGGTGCAGACCGGCGGGACAGAGATCTGTACAGTTTCCGCCATGCTTCTTTCTGTGCCTTATAGCGCAGACGGTAAGACTCTGGAATATGATGTGAAGGCTTTTCCAAAGGCAGACCGCAAGGTGGAAAAAAGTAGACTGACAGTGACCAAGAAGCTGTGCACACTGGATAAGGATTTGAACGAAAAGCCTATCAGTGCACCGGATGCTGCTTTTTATGTAAGACTTTTCCAGGATGAGGCGGCTACGGTTCCCTATGGTGAGGTAAAGGCAATCCGCATCCAGGGACAGAGCAGTGGTACGGTGGATTTCACAGACCTGCCTGAGGGCACCTATTATATCCGCGAGACGGATGCAGAGGGAAATCCAAGACCAGTGGGAGATGCTTTTCAGGATGAGAATGGCAAGGAGGTAAGCTGCTTTATTACTGTCAATGGTACAGATAGCACGACTTTGAATTTTACCAATGCCTACAAGGATCAGGCAGTGGTGGTAGATAATGTATATACGGATCTGCCGGATGGCTTCTATCTGGAGCGGAATCTGTGGATCCAGAAGAATGTAATAAAGGATGGCCAGCAGATCACCACAGATGATACCTTCTATGCTACAGTGAAGGAGGTGGATCCGGATACCGGTGAGGAGACAACGGTTATCACTACTGAGCTGACACAGAATGACCGTGTGGCAGTGAATTTCCAGACCCTGGATAAGGAGGAGCTGGAGAAGGTTCATACCTACCGTGTTTATGAGTCTGATGAGGAGGGCAATCCTGTAGATAAGAGTACCTTTGGATTTGAGGTAGGCGGCGAGGGCAATGTTGTGTTTCAGCCGGAGGATGATGAGAAGACTATCACTATCACCAATACGGTGGTTTCCACAACTCCAACTCCTACACCTACATCGACTCCAAGCATTACTCCTGGCAGTGATACACCGGGTTCAAGTTCCGGCGGCATATCCGGAAGTACACCGGTAAAGACCGGAGACAGTACACCGGTTGGCCTGTTTATCGGCCTGTTCGCAGCAGCGGCTGTGATCGCCGGAGCTGTAGTATATCTGAAGAGACGCAAGAAATAATAGACGCCCGGGGGGATTTTCCCCCGGGCTTTTTGGGAACCTTTTTACAAAAAAACGACTGCTTGTAAAGTTGGTATCACCGTGCTATCATAAAATTACATAATATAAGCGAAGGGAGATAACAAGTGGAGAGCCTGAATATTCCTGTTGGCGTTTCTGATTTTTCGGAAATACGCCAAAATAATTATTACTATATTGATAAAACCGGTCTGATCATTAGGCTGTTAAATACTTCCGCTACAAAGGTCACCCTGATCACCCGTCCCCGCAGATTTGGGAAAACCCTTGGTATGAGCATGCTGGCGGCTTTTTTTGATATCAGGAAAAACAATGTGGCTTTTTTTGACGGACTGGAAATTTCGCGGCACACATCCCTCTGTGATCAGTGGATGAACCGGTATCCTACACTTTTTATTTCCTTCAAACGTGTGGATGGTCTTGATTTCCCTACTGCCTATGGGATGCTTTGTGCAACGATTGCAGATGTCTGTGCGGAACACAGGTATCTCCTGGACAGTCCTGCACCTACAGATTATGATAAAGAGTTGATTCGCCATATCCTGCATAATCAGGCTACTCCTGTAGAGATCAGGAACAGCCTTCTGGTATTGACACGTGCCATGAGTGCTCATTATGATAAGCCGGTTATCCTGTTGATCGATGAATATGATGTTCCGGTGGCAAAGTCTACAAATCATGGATATTATCAGGAAATGATGGATGTTATGAAGGGGTTGATGCAGGCCTTAAAGGATAATTCGTCGCTTCGTTTTTCTGTGATCACCGGATGTTTGAAGATTGCAAAGGAGAGTATTTTCACAAGTACAAATAATTTTGTTTCGGATACCATTACAGATTCTGGATTAAATGAATATTTCGGATTTACACAGGAGGATGTGGACAGATTGCTGGAGGATGCCGGCGCAGTGGAGTATGCCGAAGAGATCCGTACCTGGTATGATGGTTACCATTTTGGGGATTTTGACATTTACTGTCCCTGGGATGTGCTAAATTATCTGAGGGATCTTCAGGGAAATCCGGATGCCCGTCCTGCCAGCTACTGGAGAAATACTAGCGATAATTCCATCATCCGTTCTTTCATCGATTATGCAGGAAGTACGATTACCAGGAAGCTGGAGCAGCTTCTTTCCGGTGGTTATATTATACAGCATATAGATGAGAATCTGACCTATGATTATCTGCATTCATCGGAAGATAATCTGTGGAGCCTTTTATATCTGACGGGATATTTGACCAGAGTACGCAGAGAGGATCTGACGGAATCCCTGCCTGACGGGATGTTTGCTCTGGCAATTCCTAATGCTGAGATCAGAGAAATTTTTGAAACAACGGTGATCAGGTGGTTTCGTGACAGTGTCCTGACATGGAATCGTATGGATCTGTTTCAGGCAGTCTGGAATGCAGACAGTGAAACCATTACCCGTGAGATGAGCAAGCTGCTCCGCAAAACAATCAGCTATCATGATTATAAAGAAGATTTTTATCATGCTTTTCTTGCAGGAATTTTTGCAGGGGCAGGATATATGACGGAATCCAACAGGGAACATGGCGAGGGGCGCAGTGATGTCATTGTATATGATTCTGATAACAGCAGAGTCGCTGTTTTTGAGGCAAAATATTCCACAGCCCTGGAAAATATGGCAGGGGATTGTGACAAAGCTCTGCAGCAGATCAATGACCGGATGTATGCCAGGGAATTTGAAGAGGATTACGACGAGGTTCTGTGCTATGGGATCGCATTCTTTAAGAAACGGTGTCTGGTAAGAAAAAAATAGAGAGGACGGAAAAGATAAGCGAAGGATATAAAAAATAAGTGAAATAGGGAGCACCCCGGAAACTTCAGATTTGCAGATTTCCGGGGTGCTTTTTTGTCTCCCGAATGTATTCCCTGAGGCAGTCTGGCTCTTGTATTTCCTGTTTTATAATGCTATGATTTGATAACAAGATGTCAGGCAGAGAGATTTTGGCTCCTGATATTGCGAGATAAGAGATAAAGGCAAGCGACTGAAAGGAGATTTGAATGGATATCAGAAATTTCGAATCAATACTTACTGTCGGAGAAAACGTGGCTGTGGAGTTTAAACGCTGCGGAAGTGGAATTGGAAATGATGTATATGAGAGTATCTGCTCTTTTCTGAACCGGTTTGGCGGGGATCTGTTTATGGGAGTGGAGGATGATGGTACAGTTGTGGGGCTGCCGGAGAAAGCGGCATCTGACATGATTAAGAATTTTATTAAATGTATCAGCAATCCTGACCTGCTGTCACCTACTGTATATCTCTCGCCGGAAATAACGGAATATCAGGGAAAGACAGTGATCCATGTGCATGTGCCGCCCAGTGCGGAAGTACATAGTTACAAGAAAGTGATCTATGACCGTGTGGATGATGCGGATGTGAAGGTTACGTCCACAGGGCAGATTGCTCAGATGTATATCCGAAAGCAGGGGATTTTTACAGAGAGAAAGGTTTATCCCTATGCAGAGCTGGAGGATTTGCGTCTGGATCTGTTGCCAAGGTTACGTATTATGGCAGCAAATAACAGCGGAAATCAGGGGCATCCCTGGAGCAGCCTGTCTGATGAGGAACTGATTAAAAGTGCCGGTTTGTACGGAAAGGACTGGGAAACGGGAAAGTATGGTTATAATCTGGCGGCGATCATGCTGCTGGGAAAGGATCGCGTTATTTCTGATATTGTGCCTGCTTATATGACGGATGCGTTATTGCGAAGAGTGAATGTTGACAGATATGATGACCGTGAGGTGATTCAGACCAATCTGATCGAAAGTTATGAACAGTTGATGGAGTTTGGGCGCAAGCATTTGCAGGATAAGTTTTTTCTGGAGGGGGATCAGAGAAAAAGTCTCAGGAAGATCATTACCCGTGAAATGATTGCCAATACGCTGATCCATCGGGAATATACCAGTCCGTATCAGGCCAGATTTGTCATAGAAAGAAACAGGATGTATATAGCAAATGCAAGCCGATGTACAAAGCAGGGGCTGATTACACCGGATAATCTGGAACCACAGTCCAAAAATCCGGTGATTGCTTCTTTTTTCAGAAATATTGGTTATGCGGAGCAGCTTGGTTCCGGGGTTCGAAATCTGTTTAAATACAGCAGGTTTTATTCCGGACAGGATCCTGAATTTGTGGAAGGGGATATTTTTAAGATTATTGTACCGTTGAATGACAACTATTCTCTGGATCATAGGAATGGTGCCAATGGTGACAGTGATTTTGGCACCATTGACACCATTTCTGCAGACCGTGTTCGTGAGCCATCAATTCCGTATGCAGCAGATAGAAGAAATATTTCTTTTTCTGAAAAATCAGCGGGTATACTTTCCCAGGAAGAAGCGGAAATTCTTGACAGGGTTAAGAAGAATCCATATCTGACGCAAAGCCAGATTCAAAAAGAAATGGGGATATCGTTGCGGAGCGTAAAACGTATCATGAGCAGATTACAACAGGAAGGTATCCTTATAAGAAAAGGAAATAACCGCAGTGGTTCATGGATGATAAATGATGAAGTTTTATTTGACAGATAAGAACAGGAAAATAATACAGCAAAGGAGAGACATCAAATGGTAAAGGTAGATTTGATCACAGGTTTCCTTGGTTCAGGGAAGACCACGTTTATCAGGAAGTATGCGCAGTATCTGATGGATGCCGGTAATAATATTGGGATTCTGGAGAATGATTACGGGGCTGTGAATGTGGATATGATGCTGCTTCAGGATCTGATGGGAGACAACTGTGAGCTGGAGATGGTTTCTGGTGGATGTGACGCGGACTGTCACAGACGTCGATTTAAGACAAAACTGATCGCCATGGGAATGTGCGGTTATGACCGTGTGATCGTGGAACCATCCGGAATCTTTGATGTGGATGAGTTTTTTGACGCCCTCCATGAGGAACCACTGGATAAGTGGTATGAGATCGGAAATGTGATCGCTATTGTGGATGCCAAGCTTGCGGAGGATTTTTCTGCGGAAGCGGATTATCTGCTGGCTTCTGAGGTGGCAGATGCAGGTTGCGTACTTCTGAGCAGGAGTCAGGAAGCTACAGAGGAAGAGATCCACAGCACAAAGGAACATCTCAACCGTGCACTTGGTCAGATCCAGTGTAAGCGCCGTCTGGACAGCGAAATCATGGATAAAAACTGGGATGATTTTACAGACGAAGATTTGGAAAAGATCTTGAACTGCAGGTATGTGGCAGAAGATTATGTGAAAGAATCCTATGCAGAAGGCGGTGGATTTGATTCCCTGTTTTTTATGAATGTTCATAAGAGCGAAGAGGAACTTCGGGAAACAGCAGAAAAGATCTTGAACGACCCGTCCTGCGGAGATGTTTTCCGCGTAAAAGGTTTTCTTAAGAAAGAAGACGGACAGTGGCTGGAGCTGAATGCCACCCGCCATGAGATCTGCATCCGGCCGGCAAAGCTGGGACAGGAGATCATGATCGTTATTGGGGAGAAACTGAATAAAGAGGTAATTGATGGATACTGGAAATAATACTGCAGGAAAAACAGCACCGGAGAGATATGTCTCAGAGAAGGCCTTTGAAGAGCTGCCAGATACCTTTCAGAAGCTTGCAGAGCTGCTTGGAGAAGATCAGTTTGAACTGGTGGCAGTGAATGATGAGAAAGATCCGCAGGATCAGAAAGCAGGATCAGAAAGTGCTTTTTCGGAAGCAATTGCGGAAAAGTCCGATGACAATATGTACAGAGTGGATTCTTATGTAAAAAACGGCGAAATCCGTCTTGTGTATCTTATGAATGATGCGGTAGAAAGCTTTCTTGTTTTTGGAAATGCCCGTATGACAGGTGTATACAAACCGGATTACGAGGGCGAGATCCTGGCAGATTTAAGCCGGCAGGGGAGAGAATATATCCTTGTGGTCCACCAGGATGATTCGGTGGTGACTTTGTTTTTTGAAACTCTGTCTCTGGAAAAACATCTCTACGATTACAGCCGGATCGGTCATTTCTGGGTAGAAGGGTATGAATACTTACGGCAGCTGGAATATCGCCTGGCGATCCTCCGCGACAAATATGATTATATAGGCGGGGACAGCTGCAACGCTCTGGAGGAGAAGCTTTCTGCACTGGTGGAATTTCCGCCATTGAATTACTGCTGTTATCCGGCTGTTCCGGAAAAGTATATTGTTCCCAGGGAAAATCCGTGGATTCCCTCGGAAAAGGCATTTGAGGTAATGGGAGAGATCGCAAGGCAGGCAGGAGACCGTACCTTTGTCAGGTGGCTTGAAATTTACCGGAAACTTCCGTTTAAATGGGTAGCACGGAACCTGGCAGGAATGCTTCACCGTACAAAACACATCCAGGTAACGATGTGCCTTTCTGAAAAGCTGCGGGAAGCTTCATCCGGATATGGGAATCGTTCTTTTGGAAAAGAAGCCGATGAAGAGCTTAGAGTTCTTACAGAAAAAGCCAGGACAAAGCAGGCAGAGCTGAAAGAGCAGGGGATGGGATCCGAAGTACTCAGGGAAGAACCGTTTACCATTGCCAGAGATTCTCTGGGATTTAAGGTTTATCTCATGAAATGGAACAAAGGAAGAAAAGACTGTACCGTTGAAATTGAAGAAATATGACGAAATATATATAGATCCGCAGAGAATATCTGTGAAGTGTTTTTGCCCACGACAAACGCATGAGTAAATAAATTGTGAACACACCCCTTTTCTAGTAAAA
>OLNL01002112.1_pt1 | contig 16081 bp, 15 predicted proteins | sample 1672181 | NCBI WGS metagenome assembly OLNL01 (sample SAMEA3136656, study PRJEB25190) | human gut metagenome | biome: human gut; feature: human-associated habitat; material: faeces | place: Austria | collected 2013
TTTCTGTAAACTCTGGGACACCATTAAAAAAAATGATGTAAATAAGCATAGAAACTATAAACAGAAAAACTAAATAAGCTAGAATGAAAAGGTAATCGAATAGAAATTCCATCATTCTTTTTTTAACCGAAATAGGATTGATTGCTAACATCTTCATCACCGTCTCCCCTTTCTCATCTCCTATTATAATATAAGGGTACGAATAAAGAAACTATTAATAAAAAAGAAAGATTGCAATCTTTCGATTCTAGTCTACTTCATTCCTAATCTTCCCTATAAATAACAAAGCCATTTGGCTGAATGATCAAGCGATCATGGGAAATGCTTCCAAGACTGATCAGATTTGCTTGTTCTCTTTCTAAGACAACGTCTTTCTTGGAGTGGTTAAAGTAGGCTTTGAGAATCTGACCCTCATATTGCCATTCTACTGCCACCACATCTGGCTCTACTTCTTCCAGACTCACTTTACCATACTGAATCATGCCCGCTACTTCTTTTCGGAGCTGGATCAAGTCCTTCATAAAGTTTAGCATGTCATTATCCGCTGCCACGCGCTCCCATGGCATGACACGGCGGCAATCTGGGTCTGGACCACCGATGAGGGCTAGCTCCGTTCCATAATAAATACAAGGCGTTCCCCGTTGCAGATAGAGGAAGGCGAGAGCAGACTTGACAGACTGAAGATCGCCTTTGGCCGTCGTCAAGATGCGCTCTGTATCGTGGGAGTCCAAGAGGTTAAACATAACCTCAGAAATCTGCTGCCTGTAGTACATAGACTGGCTATTGATCTCCCAAATGAAGCGTTGCGTCTCCTTATGCCCCCGCAGGAAATAATCCCTAATACTTTCAGAGAGGGGATAGTTCATAACGGCATGGAACTCATCGCCCTTGAGCCAAGGTTGGGACGAATGCCAGATTTCCCCGACGATATAGAGATCCGGCTTCTTGGCCAAGACCGCCTTACGGAAATCCCGCCAGAATTGATGATCAATTTCATTGGCCACATCCAGTCGCCAAGCATCGATATCAAACTCTTCAATCCAGTATGTCGCAACCTTCAAAAGATAGGCCTTCACCTCAGGATTAGCCGTATTGAGCTTAGGCATATAGCCCGCAAAGGCAAAAGCATGGTAAGACAAGTCGCGACTATTCCACAGACTTTCTGAGGAGACAGGGAACTCTTTAATATGGAACCAATCCTTGTAAATCGAATTCTCCCCGTATTTGACCACATCCTGCCATTGGGGTGAATCATAGCCAATATGGTTGAAGACGGCATCCAGCATAATCTTCATCCCACGCGCGTGAGCCTCTTTCACTAGCTGGCGGAAGGTCTCCTTATCTCCAAAATGCTGATCAATTTCAAAATAGTCAATGGTATCGTACTTGTGGTTGCTCGGAGATTCAAAAATCGGGCAAAGGTAGAGCCCTGTAATTCCTAACTCCTGCAAGTAGTCCAAGTGATCGATGATCCCTTGCAAATCACCACCAAAGAAATCCAATACTTGAGGAGCAATAGAGGCATCCCAAGGGCGGACGCCTTCTGGGGAACTGGCTGGATTCCCATTGGCGAAGCGCTCAGGAAAGATTTGGTACCAAACCGTCTGCGCCACCCAATCTGGAACTGCACACCCATCAGTCTCATGGATAAAGGGAAGCTTAAAACCGTTCATGACGAAGTCCAGGTTCTCCTTGTTGTAGGCTGCTACACCTCGGTCCCCGTACAAGATCTTCTCTCCCGCTGTGTCCTCTAATTCAAAGAGGTACTGGATCCGTGCATGACGAACCGATACCGACACTTGCCAATAATCAAAGAGGTCGTCTGTCGTCACCTTGTCCATTTCCTTAGTTGCCTCATAAAGATCCTCTATAAAAATAAAGGGATCCCCATAGTGCAAGACAATCCGTTTGATATCTTCTTTCTTGGTCCGGATGCGAATATGGAGCTGGCCGTCCTTATAAAGATAGGCGTACTCCGATTCAGGCCTATGATAAATCGCTGTTAATTCCATCTGTCTCGTCTCCTACTATTCTCTCTTTTCATCATTTACCGTTTTATGCAAACGATTACACAAAATCATTTTCTAGTATACAACTTTATAAAAAGGTTTGCAAGATATTAGAGGAGATAATTCATAACTTCTAATTTTTCAAGATTGTATTGCACACAAAAAGCCCAGCGATTGGGCTTAAAAGATTTTTGTTGAATTATTCTTAATGAACCAATTATGAAATAGTTATTTCAAGTTTTTTTATTTCTCTAGTACTTTTTTCCAATTATCAATAAACCCAATATGGTGGAGATGAATCACTTCTTGATAGCGTTGAATAAGTACTGATAATTCACGTAAAAATCCATCATTCCATTTTCTCTTATCAGGATAAAGGCATTTAATAGCATAAAGTTGAGCCATTAATCTATTTTTTAACTTACTATTTTCATGCATAAAAGAAGGAAGTTGACCAGGGATTTTTGTAAAGCTTGTATAGTATAGTCGATTATAATGAGCACAGTAATTTCTTAAAACTACAGCAACTTCTAGATAGGTTCTGATTTGAGAAAATTTCAGACCAACATGATTAGCAATAGACTGTTGAACGTCTGTAGGAGAATCAGCAAAAAATTTTGATGTCATACCAAAGGTGAAAAACTCTACTAAAACCCAAATAGGGAACACTCCATCATACTTTATCTGATGATGTTTATAAATAGGACTTTTCTTCCTGTGACCTAATTCTTTGTCAATACCTTTCAAAAAATCATCATGTTTATGAAATTTATTAAAAGAAGTTTTATCTTTATAGGCTAAAGCTCCGTATAGTTTCCCGTGATAGTAGGCAACTTGGGTTCTAAAATACAACTCAATATCTTCAATGTACTTAAAAATGAGCAAACGTAACTCTGCATCAAAACAGTAAATTTCATAGATCTTTTCTAAAGAGACCTTACTGGAATCATATTTCTGCGTTCCCTTATCACGAAAAGGTAAAAAATAAGCAGTTAGCCTATAATAATTAACCTTCTGCAAAATATTAATCGCAAACTCATCCGATTTGATATCTATACAACCGTGCTCAATTAGTTTAGCTACTTGCTCTTCCCAAGTCTTAAATTCTTTAACATCCATAAAAACTTCCAGATAAAAAAATGTCCGCCTTGTCACATCAAAGAGAGGTGGGCGGTCCTATTAATTACATTATACCGTTTTTACTAGATAATTCAAGTGTTATTCATATTTTTTTACATTTACTAATGCAATTATTCATACAATCAGAAAATTAAACTAACATTTATTGTTAAAAAATAGATCATTCTAGTTTCCGATTTCCAGAATAGCCTCTTCTTTCAGTCTTTCCACATCTTCTACCGTAGGCTGCCATCCTTCAATCATATTGGTGCTCAGAACAAACCAGACATTCTTAAAAACCTTTTTGTTGTCAGAAATCACATCCATAATCATCATTTTTTTGTATCTACATCAAAGGTCATATTCTACCTCCGTCCTATTATTAAAGTATATTTTCAATCATTTTAGTACTTCTATCAAGAACTTACCCTACACAAAAAGCCCAGCGATTGGGCTTTCTCATTATCAAAATAACTTATACTCATTCCTTACTTGTATGCCGCTTTCCAATCTTGTACTTGAGGTTGGCGTGTTTGTCAAACATCATGAGTGAACTCTTACCTTTTAAATATCCCATGAAACTTGCAACGCTAATTCTAGGTGGAATGCTTACCAACATGTGAACATGATCTAGCATTAAATGGCCTTCGATAATTTCAATACCTTTATAACTACACAAGCGATGAAATATTTCGCCTAAACTACTTCGATATTGATTATAGATGACTTTTCGTCTACACTTAGGGGTGAACACAATGTGATACTTACAGTGCCACTTTGTGGGTGATAAACTATGAGACTTTTGTGCAATGGTTTTCTCCTTTCGCTTTACAATTGGCTTGAACACCCTTATTGTATCGCTTTTGGAGTTTTTTTGGTATAACCTTCGACGCGCACCCGCATAGCGGGTGGTTTATTTGTCTCGCACTTAACGGAGCGAGACGGACTGAAAGTCACATAATGTGAGAAAGTCAGCTAAGGCATCCCCTTAACTGACTTTTTCTTATCTTAGTCTTCAAGCTTTACTTGTTCTTTTAGTAGATTGAAGAGTTTTTCATCACTCAATCGGCAAAAATCACAATCCTCTTTTTGACAAGCTTGAGATACATTACCTTTGCGAATAGACTTCCAGAAGTGTTCAATCTCTGCCCTTACTTCAGAAATATCATCTTCAGTAATAGCGACTGTATGAACTGAATAGTTAGTTTGACTACTGTCATCATCTAGGAAGACATACTGAGTTTCAATGGTCTTGCCATCTGTGTCAATCTCACCGGACTCTTGCAAGAGGAGATTATAGAAGGCTGCCTGACGATGGTAGTCTCCACCTTTTTCGAGGGCTTCTACACCGTGTTTAGCAAATCCTGTCTTGTAGTCAACGACACGGATAATATCGCCATCGTACTCCAACTTATCGATGATCCCTATGATTGGCATACCATCTAGATTGACATGGAACTCACGCTCAAGTTGTGTATCCTTGCAACTATTTGGAATGTATTCCTCAAAGAGATTTTTCAATAAGCGCTCGCCATTAACTTTCATCTCTTCAGCAGTCATCACATTGCCATTGATTTTCGCTTTATGGTTTTCGAGAGAATTGTTAAAGAATACTAGAGCATCATCCAGCGAAAGTGTCTGTTTCTTATCTTGGTAGATAGCCTCCATGGTCTCATGAATGACTGTACCAAATACTGGACCTGTCGGAGCATGCTTAACTTCTAATTTTTCTTTATATTCCTTCTTAGGGAGTTGCAAACCGGCAGCATCTGTCAACTGAAGGATATTGTCAAAATAGAAAGTTGCTGGACAGGCCAAGAAACGATTGAGGCTGCTGACACTAATTGCCTTGAAGTTTTTAACTGCTTGCTCGAAGGTTGCGACTTCAACTTTCTCGGTGTTGTCAAACTCAGGTGTTGCGTTCAACATGACTTGTGTGCAGTATTCGCATGGATAGCTATCTTTCGAATGGTCGCCACCACAGATAAAGTTTCCCGCTTTTAATCCTTTCAAGCATTCTACAATTTGCTCCACAACTATATCTACATCAGATTGCGTAATTTCAATATTCGGAGTTGTAGAGAAACCTTTTTCATCATCTGTATTTTCTACAAATACATACTGAACAAGGATTTTCTTATCCGTGATATCGACTTCTAGACCTTTGAAATTGGTCAAAAGGATATAGTAGATAACAGCTTGACGCCAGTAATCTCCACCAAGTGGTTCTTTCTCGCTTGGACCTTCTAATTTCTTAACTGCTTTTATCGCATTTCCAGTCTTGTAATCAATAAGACGAATGTAGTCTTCTCCAAGTTCAATTTTATCAATTTTACCAGTCAATGTACAATCAGCTACCTCTGAGCAATCAACAGAGGTGTTCGTCAAATCACCGAGCTTAATCCCCTCAATAGACTTCTCAAGGGCGATTTCTCCATCTTTTAGGTAGCCATCTGCCTTATAAAGGTTCTCAATGATTGACAAGCCACGCGCTTGGTCATCACGACGAGCTCGATCACTTGGGAGTTTCCAAGATTCATTTTCAAAGATGGTTTCAAAGCGTTCAATAGCTTTTTCTTTTGGAAGGACTGTCTTATAATTAAGGACTGTCTTATCACCTTCTTGAGTAACAAAGATTCCTTCTAAGGTCTCATGGATGATGTTCCCAAATGTCAGCGCCTCACTACTTTCTGCTGGAAACTTAAGTCCCTTATTGAAATAGAAACTCAAAGGACATTTGAGATAACTATTCAAAGAGCTGACGCTCAGACTGAAATCAGATAAGATTGATTGGAGACTATTAGTAGAAAACCTAGGTACTTTAAGTGTAGCACCAAGATTGAAATCTGTCGTATCTACTTCTACAAGCTCTTCAACAATAGAATCGAATTCTGCCAAGAAATGAGTTGCTGGATATTCAGCATTATATGAAAGATGTAACTCCTTCTTGGCACGTGTCATAGCAACATAGAAGAGTCGGCGATTTTCCTCTTCTTTTAATTGAGATTCATTATCCTCTTTTCCATCAAGAGATGGTGGATAAGAGAAACTACCTGACTTATTCTCGCCACCAGGCCATTCAGATCCTTTTTTCTTACCATCATTACACTTCATCATGAAGACATGAATAAACTCAAGACCTTTAGAACCATGTGCTGTCATCAATTGAACACAGTTTTCTGGTACAGCCGCAATGTCTTCAATAGGAAGCTCTACTTTCATTTCTTGAAGACCTGACAAACTGCGTAAGAAACCTGATAGTGATAGGTTTGGAATCATTAGGGATTCGACTTCCATCAACTTGTAAATCTCACGCCAAATAGAAACCAAACGATATTTTTCTTTGGAATGCATCACATACTGATCAATTTCAAATGTACGCATCACCTCTTGTAAAATAAACATCGGCGACAAGGTCTTTTTAGACTTGGATAATTTCAAGCGCAGTGATTCCAACTTCTTGTAGATAGCTTTAATGGTTTCACTTGTGATTTCTTTACTTGCTTTCACATTGCGAATAGCTGCGATTTCATCAACTGATACATCAAAGAAATCAAAATAGAGTAGTTTTCTCAGTTCACTAATATTACCATGGGAACGATTGATGTACTTCAAAATAGCAAGTATTTTCTTGAAGAAGGCTTCTTGGAATAAATCTTCTTTTTCCTTGATTTGAACAAAGAATCCATTTGAGCGCAAGAGTTTGGCAAACTTACTACCATAGTCATTTCGACCATAAATCACACCAATTTCGCTTGGCGAAACACCCTTGTCAATCAAGATTTGAATCTCATTCATAATCCCTAGCATTTCTGCCTCTTCAGACTCATAGGGGGTTACTACTGGTTTTAGATTGGCATAGTCTTTATTAACACCAGCGGAAATAAGAGCCTTTTCTTCGCGAGGATTTTTGCTAATCAACTCTTTAGCTGCATCGATAATCGCTTGAGATGAGCGATAGTTTTCTTCCAATACGATTTTGGTTGGGTTGTATTTCTTTTCAAAATCTCTTACATTATCAGCACTAACGCCTTGGAAACGATAGATACTTTGATCATCATCTCCTACGACAAAGAGATTGGGATTTTCTTCCCCTTTTACAAGAAGATCCACAATTTGATTTTGGACAACCGATGTATCTTGGAACTCATCGACAAACAGATAGGAAATTTTTTCTGCGACTTGCTCTTGGAAACTTGGGTTTGACTCCAATGCTTGAATGGTCCAGAGAATCATATCATCAAAGTCAAATAAGTTTTGCTCAGAAATTTTTTCCTGGTATTTTTTAATGATGTGAGATCCAGAAAGCAATTTGTCGTATTTAGCCTTCTCTTTCTCAAAGTTAACATCGTGGAATGAAAATGGCTCTTTTCCTAATTTCTTATTACCATTTTTACCATACCAAAAATTTTTAAATTTTTCATCCTCCGGAGAAGACAATTCAATAGCTTTTAGATAGTCATCAACCTCTTGTTTAATAGTCTCTTTTGACAAGTCATGTTTTTTCATTCTTGAAAAGAGGTCAAGCAACTGCTCTTTAGCGGAATAACGTTCTCCAGAATTTTTGAAGAGAACATCCTCTTCATCAATATGTTTATCCATCATTTCTTTGAGTAACTCAAATTGAGTTGCTGTAGAGATGACCTGCGGTTGTCCATCAAACTGTTCTGGATTTGACAAAATTAATTCACTACAGAAAGCGTGAATGGTAGATACACGAACACCGCGACCACGCTCACCAATCAGTTTTTCTAAACGGTCAAGCATTTCAAATGCACCAGCTTCAGTGTAGGTCAAGCAGACAATCTCATGTGGATCTACTTCATAGTTGGTCAAAATATTTGCAACCCGTCGTGATAAGATTTGTGTCTTTCCAGTACCAGGCCCAGCGATAACCATGACAGGACCTTCAACAGTTGATACCGCCTCCTTTTGTTTCTCGTTCAGTTTGTCAAATTCTTTTTGAAATTCAGCTTTAACATCCACTTTAGTCATAGATTCCTCCATTTTTCTTTTAAAACTCCGTTTTGACATCTTCAGGAGCAATTATATCATAACGCCATGCTTTTTTGCTGTCGTAACTGTATGGTCGTGAAAGTACTTCTACACCTGTTAAATCAACAGATTGAAGTATCTCATTATACAGGTCAATAACTGCTTTATCTCCGTCCATTTCTGCGTCCTCATCAGAGACTTGCATACCATGTAATTCAATTTCTAAGATTGTTTCAACATACTTTTGAAAGATAGTAGAATCAAAATCAAAACGATATTCGTTAACTATTTTGAAATCATCAGTATGACGGATTGTAATTTCAGATTGAACAGAAAATGGATAGGTCAGCCAAAATACAATTTCACCACTATCCTCAGTACGAAACATCGCATTTAAGTGATAATTGACCCAACTAAAATGATTGAGTCTTAATTCATAGTTGAGCAAGTCATCCCACATTTCCCTTCGACTAGTTAGTTCTTCGAACTTAATAGGTTTTAAGGTCATTGTTCTTCCTTTCTACTGAATGAGTTTTCGTACCATTTGTTCCATGTCTACACATAAAGAACGACCACGTTCTCCATTACTTTTCCTGTCAAGCATGGCTTGAACAGAATTCATACTTGAAAAGTAAGTCAGAAAACTACCTAATCGATCAATCTTCTTCCGATAGGAATACTCTTTAAAGATACTATAGTTAAAGATGTCCGGATACTTTTCCTTCAGATGATTTGTTTCAACAATAGCATTTACCTTATCATAAAAGATTTTGAATCGTTCCTCCTGGATGGCTTTCTTTTTATCCAGTTCTTCCTTCTCTTTCACTTGATTAAGTTTTATCTCTTGTGTAACTTTTGATACCATCAAAAAACTTTCAATTGATTTCAAAGATTCTTTTTCAGAAAGTTGCCAATCAACTGGAATAGAATATGAGACTTCATTTTCATCATGCCAATCCAACAAATCTTGAATGTTTGATTTAAACAGTTGGATTTCTTTTTCTTCCTGTTGTTGTAACAACACTTGCTCACGTTTAACACGAAGTTCTTCCAGTTCATCATTCCAACTTTCAATCAAATGGTAGAGAGCCTGTAAAGAAAATCCTACAAAATCAGCTAAATTCTTCTCTACACCAAATCCACTAAACTTAGGTAGAAATGATTCCAATTGGTAAAATACATTCTCTCGATCTAATTTCTCCAAGTATCTCTTATGTGCTACTAAATCAAATTTTTGTAGAATTGCACCACGAAGATAAGTATTAAGGACATACAGGATTCGCTCCTTCTTATCCCAAGCTAGATTCTTCTTGCGTCCTTTTCCTAATATCATCTCAAATAGACGATAGTCACTCTCGGGATCGCGGTCATTTTCTTGGTCCTCTACAAAATAGCCTTTTGCTTTGTATTCTTTCAATTTATCAAGCGTGATGTAGTATTTCAAATGCTCTAGATTTTCACCTAGATCAGCCATAATCAATTCTTTATCAAGTAACTTTTTCTCAGCCTTTCTTCCCCTATCCTTAGTTTTGATATCATCTCTGAGTTCCTTATCTGCAAAACTTATAACACAATCTTTTCCAACTGGATAAATTTCTGCACTATTCCCTCTTCGGTAAATGCGATAAGCATTTTTTAGCCAGGCACCACAAAGATAACACTGTCTTAAACTATCATCACTACTTTTCACCAGCTCAGAACGGATCCATTCTTTCCTTGCATCTTCTAAGTTATCAGCTAGAGAAAGTTGTAACACCAAGTCATAATTTGGTTTCCCCATATACTATCCCTTTCCTATTCATAATACCCCTTAAAATCACCACGCTTCTCAATAATACGCATCGCTGCTTTAACAGCATGGAATTCATCAACCAATTGCTCAATCAAAGGATAATGATTATCTGTCAACCTAGCAGTCATGAGTTTTTGAGATAGCTCATTGAACTTTACTAGGTGCTCCTCTGCACCTGCAAGAATCTCTTTGGCATCCTTGAGACGATACTTTCTAGCAAGTTTAACGACTTCTTGTGAGAATAAATCCAAGTTATTTTCATGGATAGTGATTTTTTTCCCCTCTTCCAGTAGGTCATCGGCCTCATAGCATGTGATAAATTTTAGTTCCAGTGTATTACACACAAAGACTACTCCTTCTGAAGAAACATATTTTTTTGTAATTTCATCCTGCTCTTCATCATTTGTGTACTTGGTTAAACTACCTCTTTGTCGGCTGACCCATTTAGGGAGACGTTCCTTATCAACGCCGAAACGCTCAAATGCACGTTCCTCAAAATGATCAGTCCAAGTATATTGCGGGGCATAAGAAAGTCCCATAACATCACCTCCTAGCCTACTTCTTCAATTGGATTACCTTGTGCATCAATATAGTAAGCATCAATAATTTTACGATCGCAACCTCCAAAGCACCAGCCTTTGCTTTCAATAAAATCGATAAAAGCATCCCAAAACTCGTCTTCTGTAAGATGGTAATTTTTATCCTCAGAATAGACACATCCCGTAATCTCTACTTCATGAATTCCATTTGGATCAAAAGCCATCACTACCTCCTTACCACTTCATTTGATCTAATTCCGATTGACTGAATTGACGTCCTAAGTCGCTCTGAACCCGTCCAGCCCAAGCAATATTAGATAATTCAATCTTTGCTATTTCTTCCTGACTTATCTCTTTCTCTCATCCAATTACTTCCATGAGTTCAACATTCTTTGCTCGGAGGGTTAGATCTGTAGTGATGTCCTCTAAAATCGAATAGTTAGAATCTTTCAATTTATTAGAGAAACGAGAATTGACTCTTTCCTGTTCAGTCTTTTCTTGCTCACTCTTACCATCTAAGAATTTTCCGTTTGGATAACGAGAGGAGGCAAACAAATCCTTTAGATTTTCATCGCTGTGGAAATAATCCCCTGTTGTCAAAAATATCTTTAGGATCATATGATGAGCATTTGCTTCAGAATCTTGAGCACTCCCTACCAAAATCCAATAAGAAACAATCGTGTCATCAGGGTTATTTTGTTCACGCATTTCATCTGCAAACTCAAAAATTTGCAGAACAGACTCAGATAATAGATATTGTTCGCAATCTTCAAGGTAAATTCTAGAACGTTTTTCCTTTATAATTTCTAAATGATTTTCAACTACCAGCTTTTTAAGTTTACGCTTTTTACTATAGTCTGAATATTCATCGTCTAACTTTTCACGATAATCTTTACGTTTCGTAACTAATTTCGCTTCCTCTAAAGAATGTTATAACTTACTCTTCGTAATTGAATAATAACCAAGAGGATAATTCACACCAGTATCAGATGTAAACAGGATTGCCATCGTCTCTACTACCTTATGAACTTTTTTTCAGCCACTAGGCCTTCCAGTTTCTTCAAAGCCATTTTAAGCTGACGCGTAACCTTATAGTGAAAGATTGTTTTCTTTGTTGACATTTGATTTCCTTCTTTCTTTTTCTTAAACTGCATATTCTAATGCGAATGCGTAAAGATCATCTAGATAATTTCGTTTTTCTTTTGAAGTGGTGTGATAACCAGAACAAGACTTGCAATAGTATGTTCGACAAGTATCGTCTTCGAGCAACTCTACAGCTCTCTGAGCTTTTGTTTCAGACACATAGATAAGTTTGTGTTTTCGAGCTGAACTACAATAAACTCCATGAGTTGATCGTTGTTCTTCTTGACGTTTCATCTGGTATTTATAGGCATGTTTACTAATTTTACACATATGGAACCCATCCTTTTTGGAATAAATGATGTATTTAAATAGCCGAGTCTTTATTTCTTGACTCTATTGTATCACTTTAAGTACATTTCGCAATAGGTAAGATACATAATTTTAGTGTTTTTGTTTGTTACAGAAAACTATCGATAATTCAAAACAAAAAAAGATACATCATTCATGTACCTTTTTAATTCTAATTATTATATTTAATATTCCTAGAGAGAATCAAAAATTTAAAGTTTTTCAATCTCTAAGATGGTAAATTTACCATTAAAGCGTTCGATATAGTGCTGAAAACCTTCTCTTCCATAAGTTGTCAACTCATACTCAATCGTTTCAATATCTCCCTTAGAGGTGCGACTGACTACCTTTAAAGCTGGAATATCATCTTCTAGCACATTAGCATATCCCCCGATATAACGGAAACGAATCCGATATTTTTCTGTATTTGAAAACATGGAGAAAGTATGGTAGCGAACTTCACTATCCGTCATCAGTCCTTCTAATTCAGACTTACTGAACTCAATATTTAACTCATCGTTTTCTCTATGAACAGTTTTGAAACGATCCAAACGGAAATGGCGAAGATTCTTTTTATCAATAATATAGCTACCATTTTCTTCTAGCAACTTATAAGCAATACAATAGAAATAATGATCATTAAAAATAATAGAGACTGGCAAAACTTGATAAGATTGTTCTTTATTTTTTTGTCCAATATAATTAAAAGAAAGAGGTTTTTTATTTTCTATCGCGTTAAAAATACGAGAGAGATGAGTCAAAATAGATTTCTTGCCATCCTCTTGATAGATTGATAACTCTTTATAGTGATCAAGTTCCAACTTTGTTAAGTTAAGAATACGATCACGTTCACGATCATCGACCGCCCTATCAACAAAAGTCTGAATTATATCGTTCACCTCTTCCTTACGAAGAGCACGACTCTCTAAAAGGATTTTAGATAAAATAACAGCTTGATTGTACTTTAAATTACCATAACCTTGATCATAGTGCGCCTCATAATACCCACCCTTGCGTGAATATTTGATTTGCATGTTCGGACGTAATTCAGCAAGATTCTCTTTTAGTTCTTTTAAATCCTCTTTTAGAGTTCGCTCAACAATTTGATAACGATTGAGGTATTCCTCTTTGTTAACTTGATTTCCTTTCTCAAGCTCAGACATAAAATATAAGAGGCGACTTGCTTTACCTTTTAATTTAGTACTATTGTTTTCGGAATTCATTATCAAACTCACTTCGTTTAGATTTCTTATTAACTATTATACCACACATTGATTTTACATAAACAAAGAGAACTAATATCTAAATTTAGAAAAATTTCTACAACTCTGACTATCGATTTTCAGACTCGAAAAATAAACCGTCTAAATCTAATATTTCATCTTATGGAAATTACTACTTATTCAACTTTGATTCCAAATAATTTACAATAGCAACTAGGTAAAAGATAAAATATAAGGCACGAAAAAAGACCCCACCAAAATCAAATCTTGGTGGGGTATCGGTGCGGTTTGAAACAAATCTAGCCTCATTATCGCCATTTGATATTGCGTTAAACCTTGCTATGCTAGGGTTCTGCAATCAAATTGCAGTACTCTCTTATTTAAGAGTAATAAGATCAGATAGTTAGATCATCTCAAACCAAGCCAAAGCATCTTTGATTGCTTCTTCTTTTTCAGGTGGACAAGTTGGAACATGTTGATCGCCTTCCTCTTTGCTTGATTTGTTGAAATTATCACATTCAATCAAGTCAAACTGTCGTTTCACTTGTACAATGTAAAAACTAGAAACCTTAAAACCATATTTCTTCAAAACATAGTCTTTGATTTCTGGATAAGTCGCATCCTTTCTGATGGAAAGTGACTCAATATCTTCTTCATTAATTTCAAGTTTGATATAGTTGATGACATCTAGTTTGGACAATAGCGCAACATGATGCGTTTGTGGATTCAAAAGGTAAGGGGAGTTCAAAGCTCCAGTGGAGCTTTGAAGCATCTCGCCCTGAAATGTAAAAGCGAGATGTTTAGCTGCGTTTTACCAATAAACTCACACACTCAGCGGTTCGCTGTTACCGTATCGTTACGTCGTAAACTCCTTACTCTACGACAGCTATCGCATGGGCCGAACATCTGCTTCTACTTCGCTGATACCTCAGCTCGTACAAGTAGTGATACGGCCTCAACATGTGGTAATATTCTGCTTTTATACTAATAAACAAGAGGTAATGAAAATCATTTTAAAATGATACTGTGGAACGGAAAGATTATCGATTATCACCTTTTCCAAAAGAAACGACATCTATCATTCCACTTGAAATTAGAATAGAATAATCTCTATCATTGAACATCTAATTAGCCAATCGTTTCTTTCAATAATAGATACGCTAATCTAAAATTTAGAATCCTTTTCCTTACTAATTCTATTACTCGCCAATATAGTATAAATTAAATAACCAATAAAAATAATAATAAAAAAGCAACCAGTCTTACAACTTACTACTATTCATATGATAATTTACAAATGTCTTTCCAGCCACTCGATCTTCTTAAAATCCTTATTGTTATTGTGATCATTTCGATAGGAGTCTTGAGAAGAAGCTTTGTAAATACTTAGATACTGCTCCAGACTTGGAAGACGAAAAGTGATCCCTTCAATGTGAATAAGCTCTATATCCGATTCCGAAACTCCTGCAAAATCAGGTAAGGAATCGATACTTCCAAATTCAACACTCACTCGATCCTTTTTGAATTCATGCTCATGAATATCTATTAAGACGTAGCCTAAGTCTTTCATCACTTTCATTATCTTGTCCCAGTCATAAATTCTGAGATGATCAGGTGCTTCCCAACCTCTAGGGTCACCAGGCACATGAATGTCAATGTCAGACGGCCCCCAATTTTCTTTCGTTCTAAACTCCAATCCCAAAGACCCCATCAGTGTCGGTATAATTCCGACTCGATTTAAATGGAAACAAATGGTTTTAAATTCTTCAAATAAGAGACTCATGTTTATTCTAAACCTTTCATCTAACTGTTCGTTATTTCTACTTTATTACCTTGAACAAAATCATCTTCATTTTCTAGAGTATATCCAGTTATTTTAGATACAAATTCTTTTCCTTCTCTTAAGGACCCAAATGCGACTAGATCTTTTTAAGAAGGATTTTGATACAATTCCAACATATACATCTCTAGTCCTTCTGATTTTTGAACGATTATCCACATTTCACTAACAAACTTACACACTAAACATGTGCTAATATTCTTCTTTTATACTAATCTAAAGTTAAAATTACTTTTTCTTACTAATTCTATTACTAGCTAATATCGTATAAATCAAATAACCAATAAAAATGATAATAAAAATAACATTAATTTTTAACACAAAATAGAGATTTAACAAATTTGCGAATGCATGAAATAATATACAGTATCCCACAGATTTCGTTTGACGGTAAAGAAGCCCAAAAACAAAACTTAAAAATAATGTATATATAGAAAATAAAATGAAAGGAAATCCTTGATGACTTTCTCCAACTATAAACCATAAAGGCAGATGCCATATTCCCCAAATTGATCCTACAATCAAATTAGATTGCCAATAAGTATATTTTTTATCAAGTAAGGGTTGTAATATTCCTCTCCATCCTAATTCTTCATGTCCACCACCAAAAAAAATTAGTTGTATAAAGAATAATGGCATCAGATAAATTGATACTTCATTTAATTCTAAGGAAGATACAGAAAATAGTATCAAAATTGCTAACAAATGAATGATGAAATAAATACTACTATTTTCTTTCTTACTAAATACAAAATGTTTAAATTTTATATTATTCCTTTTCAAATAAAAGCCACTTGCAATAGCTGGTCCAAGTGCACCTACTATATGTAAAGTTCTTCCTATAATCGTTTCTAATCCAAAAATATGAGATTGCGTAAAGATGGCAAGAATCCCCCAAGCTATATAAGTAATTCCAAATGTACAATAAAGATAATTTTTTAAATTCTTTTTGTCAATTTCTGTCATTTTATTGCCCTTATCTTGATTATTTTATGAATAATATTTTTACTGCTTCTTAGTTGCTGTCGATTATAACTACCTATATTCTATCACAAAAACACAAAAAAAGCCTTGCAATTGTACTGACCCCAAAAAGTTAGACAATTAATTTATCCAAAGGATTTAGTTCTGTA
>OLNL01002115.1_pt1 | contig 16050 bp, 13 predicted proteins | sample 1672181 | NCBI WGS metagenome assembly OLNL01 (sample SAMEA3136656, study PRJEB25190) | human gut metagenome | biome: human gut; feature: human-associated habitat; material: faeces | place: Austria | collected 2013
GGCTGCAGGATGCCAGCACCAGATCGGCCAGCTCAGAAGCTGCATACAGGCCCTCGCACACCAACAGGGTCATGACCAGCTGAAATGCCATCAGGAACAGCTTGCGCACACCGGGAATGGCCCACGGCAGGCTGGACGCAGCCAGATAGATGCCCACCACCGTGCACATGCGCTGCACCGGAACCGCAAAGCTGCGCAGCAGGATGGGCGTGCCGGTGAAATGCCAGCTGCGTGCCTCCAGGGCGGGGAAGCCCTTGTGGGTCAGCCAGCGGCGCACGAGCCATGCCGCAAGCAGAATGAGCAGAGCGCATACGGCCCGGGCAGCAAAGGCGGGCCAGCCCTCCAGCAGCATCGAGCCGAGCTCAAAGGAAAGATCACGGATCGAGAAAATCATACAAAACCTCCGGTATTTTTACACAATAAGACTATGATAACATATTTGCGCGATGCGGGCAAGCGCGTCGAGCGGTACGCCGGGAACACTGCCTAAAAGGATGACTTTGATAAAAGATGCACAAATCGTGTGCTGCCCTCTTGACAAGACCAGTCCGTCACGCTATACTTTATGCCAGAAAGTTCGTTTCAGGGCGGGGTGCGATTCCCCACTGGCGGTAAAGTCCGCGACCACCCGCAAGGGTGCTGACCCGGTGCAACTCCGGGACCAACGGTATAGTCCGGATGCAAGAAACGGCAGACAACGTTTGTGTCTACGCGCCCTGTTGCAGTTTTTTTGTTGCAGCAGGGCGCTTTTCTGTTTGTCTTACCCGTTCCGAGTTCCATGCGAAAAGGGCTTTCCAATCAATTTTTTGAACGGGGCGAACCCCGGGGGAGGACAAAACCTATGCGAAAGAATACGACCCACAACCTGACCGTTGCCGCCATGCTCAGCGCGGTGGCCTTTATCCTGATGTTCATCGAGTTCCCGCTCCCGATGCTCATCCCGTCCTTCGTCAAGATGGACTTTTCCGACCTGCCCGCTCTGCTGGGCGCCTTTGCCCTTGGCCCGGTGTACGGCGTGATCATCAGCTTTATGAAGAACCTGCTCCATGTGGTCATCAAGGGCACCTCTACCGCACTGGTGGGTGAGCTGTGCAACTTCATGCTGGGTGCGGTGTTCTCCGCACTGGCCGGTTACCTCTACAAGCACCACAAGAGCCGCAAGAACGCCATCATCGGTGCCGTGGCCGGTGCCGTGGCCATGGCCCTGTTCAGTGTGCCGTCCAACTACTTCATCACCTACCCGGCCTACGTCAAGTTCTACCACATGCCGCTGGAAGCCATCCTGGGCATGTATCAGGCCATTCTGCCCTCTGCCAACAGCCTGATCAAGTGCCTGGTCATCTTCAATATGCCCTTCACTCTGGTCAAGGGCCTGCTGGATGCCCTGATCTGCATGTTGATCTATAAGCCGCTCTCTCCCATCCTGCATGGCCGGAAGTGAGTGACAGAACAAAAAAGAAAGGACGCGAGAGCGTCCTTTCTTTTTTGCCTTTATCGATTTGATTTAAGACAGTGCGCCCTTTTCCAGCCACTTGCCCCGGGCAAGGCGGATAAGGAACAGCAGGCCCCGGATGCTTAATTCACAGCACATGGCACCCCAAACGCCCATCAGGCCCAGCCGGGGAGCCAGCAGGAACGCAAGCGTCAGCCGGATGCACCACATACTGAATATGTTCAGCACAAAACAGGAGGTGCTGTCGCCCGCACCCTGCATGGCACCGCTGGCCACGATGGAAGCACCGAACATGGGCTCGGCCCAGGCTTCGATGCGCAAAACCTGAGCACCCAGAGCGATGACAGCCGCATCGGTGGTGAAAAGGCTCATCAGGGTGGGGGCAAAGATCCACAGGCCAACGCCGGAAAGGGCCATGACCCCCATGCCAAGGCCGGTGCACAGCCAGGCAAACCGCTTGGCCATATCCTTCCGGTTGGCACCCACGGCCTGGCCGATGAGGGTGACAGCTGCGCTCTGGATGCCGTAGCCCGCCATGTAGCACAAGCCCTCGGCATTGACAGCCAGGCTGTTGGCGGCAATGGCCACGGTACCCAGGCCGGCCACGATGCGCACCACCACCACCTGCGCCAGAGAGATGGCGGCACGTTCTCCCGCCAGAGGACCGCCGACCCACAGCAGGTTCCGCAGGCAGGAGCGGGTGATCTTCCAGGGGGCAGGCTTTCGGATGCAGAGGGGGCCGTCCCGCAGCAGCAGGATGGCCAAAGCCAGCAGGCCGCCCACCACGGTGGCCAGGGCGGTGCCCAGGGCTGCGCCGGGCACGCCCAGCCCGGCACCCCAGACGGTGATGCCCCACAGCGTCCGGGTGGGGTTGATGAGGAAGAAGTTGAAGATGGCATCCAGCACGCAGACCAGCACGCTGATGAGGCTGGCGGTCAGGGCGTTGCCTGCCGCCCGGAGGATGGAGGCGTACATGCCCATGGCCATGGTGAAGGGCAGAGCCGCTGACCAGATGGCAAAGTAGGCTGTGGCGTTTGCCCGCAGGGAGGGGTCAGCTCCCAGCCACCCCGGCAGAAAGGGGCTGATGCCCAGGCCGAAGAGGGCGGCACCCACGCCCAGGATCACATTGAAAAGCATGGCCTGCCGCAGCACGCTGCGAGCATCATCCTGCCGGTCGGCCCCCAGATACTGGGCGATCTGGATGGAGAGGGCAGTGTACAGGCCCACCAGAATACCGTGGAGCAGCCAGGTACTGGAGCTGACGATGCCGATGGAAGCAGTAGCTTCTGCACCGATGTGGCCCACCATGGCAGCATCGATGTATCCCATGGCAGTGACCACCAGCTGCTCCAGAATGGAGGGGATGCTCAGCGCCAGAGCCACCTGGGCCGTCTGGCGGGAGGGGATGGTCTCACCCTGCCGCATCCGGGCCGAAAGCTGTTCAAGTGAAAGTTTCATGTCTTCTCCTTTTTCTCCGATTTTCCTGTGAGACAAAAAAATACCCTCGAAAGGGCGTTTGTCCTCCCATTATAGACAGGGGGGCGAAAAATGTCAACCCATCAGCCCATGGGGTAGCCATTGCCCCAGAGATTGATTTTTTGGCCCGGGCGTGATACACTTCATTTGTATCCAGCCGTGAAAGAACAGGAACGGCCTCTGCCGCTCCGGGAAAGAGGAAAAAAACTATGCTTCAACTGCTTTCTGGCAACCCGCGCACCGTGGATGCGCTGGGCTTTCTGCTTGCATTTGCGCTGACCGCGCTGATGGACTCGGTGTTCCACGATAAGCTCCCCCACGACCATGGCCGCGCGTTTGCCGTGAACGGCGAACTCTCCAAGGGCAAGGCCCGAGGCTCCGGCCTCATCTTTGTGCTCTGCATTGCACTGGTCACGCTGGCCGTGGTGCCTTTTAAGGCAGAGTACGTCATCTACACTGTCCTGCTCATTGCGTCCATGCTCTCCGGCTATTTTGACGATGCCGCCGAGACTGCCTGGAACGAGTACAAAAAGGGCCTGATCGATCTGGTCATCGCCGTTGTGGCGGGTGTGACCTACCTGAACTTCAACGGCACGGAGGTCAACTTCCTGAGCTGGAGCTTCAGCCTGCCCTATGCCGTCTATCTCATCCTGATCATCGTCCTGATCTGGGCCAGCATCAACGTGGTCAACTGCACCGATGGCGTGGACGGCCTTTCCGCCAGCCTTGCCGTGGTCAGCATCGGCACCTTCCTGCTGGCCTACTGGGAGGAACTGGGGGATTACGCCACCGCAGGCATCGTGTTCATTGGTGCCCTGCTGGCTTACCTGTGGCAGAACGCCAAGCCTTCCACCCTGTTGATGGGTGACGCGGGCAGCCGCGCCATGGGCTTCTTCCTGGCCGTTCTGGCCCTCAAGAGCAGCCATCCCTTCGCCTTCCTGCTGGCCGCGCTGGTGTTTATTGTGGACGGCAGCCTGGGCATCCTGAAGATCAGCTTCAAGCGGTTTTTGCACATCTCCATCCTCAAGAACACCCTGACCCCGCTGCACGACCATGTGCGCAAGCGTCTGGGCTGGAGTGATGAGCAGGTCGTGGCCCGCTGGCTCATCCTGCAGGCTGTGGCATCCGCCTGGCTGCTGCTGTTGGTGCGGTAAAACACAAAAAGAGATGCAGCGCCCGCACAGGAAAGCTCCTGCGCGGGCGTTTTGCTGTTCTGGTCCGGGAGGAAAGTTCCAGCTTCCGGTACAGCGTTTCCAGACAGGCTGGGTCACGAATTTCCTGCATGAGTTCACCTCATTTCTTTTATTTCATTGTGCCATGTGTCACAAACAAATGCAAGCAAAACCTTTATAATAGGGACGAAAGTGGAGGAAAAACCAATGGATTCTATTTTTGATCTCGATCATCTGTACCGCACCTATTTCAAGATGGCGCTGCCCTCGGTGTTCGGCCTGATGGTGAGCGTGGTGTATAACCTTGCCGATACCTTTTTCATTGCGCAGTCCAACGATACGGCGCTGATTGCGGGTGTTTCGCTCTGTGCGCCGGTGTTCACGGCCCTCATGGCCTTCGGCAACATCTACGGCCAGGGCGGCAGCTCACTCATTTCCCGCCTGCTGGGACAGGACGACCGTGAGGGCACCGGCCGGGTCAGCTCGTTCTGCTTCTATGTGGCCCTGACCACGGGCGTGGTGTTGGCAGCCCTGATGATGCTGTTCCGCGTCCCGCTGCTGGGCATTCTGGGTGCGACTGCTGAGACGATGCCGCACGCACAGGCCTATTACACCGTGCTGGCCATTGGTGCCCCGGCCACGGTGCTGAACTTTATCCATTCCAACCTCGTCCGCTGCGAGGGCATGGCAACCCAGTCCATGATCGGCAGCATCGGCGGCACGGTCATCAATATCATCCTCGATCCCATCCTCATCACCACAGTGGGCTGGGGCGCAAGGGGCGCGGCCATTGCCACCATTGTGGGCTACCTGTGCAGCGACCTGTACTTCCTGTGGCTGCTCCACAAAAAGAGCTGCTGCCTGTCTGTCAAGCTATCCCAGTGCCACGTCACGGGCAGGGAGCTGCAGCAGATTTTGGGCGTGGGTGTTACTGCCGCGCTGAGCAACCTGATGCAGAGCCTGACTGTCATTGTGATGAACCAGTTCCTCTTGCCCTACGGCAACGATAAAATTGCCGCCATGGGCATTGCCAGCAAGGTGAGCATGATCGCCCAGCTGGTGCTGGTGGGCTTCTCGTTCGGCGGCATCCCACTGTTCGGTTACCTATACGGCGCAAAAAAGCGGGACGTGACGCGCAAGCTCATCCGCTTCTGTCTGACCTTCCTCGTCTCCATTGCCGTGGTGCTGTCCCTCATCCTCTGCCTGAATTCCGGGGCGCTGATGCAGCTCTTCGTGCAGGATGCCGGGATGATCGCCACTGGTGCGCAGATGCTCCGCTGGCAGGTCTACACCGCAGCCTTTGGCGGCGTGGTGCTCCTGCTCACGGTGCTGTTCCAGGCAACTGGTAAAATCATACCGTCCTTCCTGCTCTCCATCAGCCGTCAGGGCGTGGTGTTTCTGTTGGCACTGGTGGTCTGCGTACATCTGTTCCAGTATCAGGGCGTGCTGATGGCTCAGGCTGTGGCCGACATCCTGAGCGCTGCGCTGGCCCTTGGCCTGCTGGCGGCCAGCCGTGATATCATCGCAAAACAGTAAACACAAAAACGCCCGGAAGGCCGCTGAGAACTGCGACTTTCCGGGCGTTTTTCAGTATTCGATGCCTTTGCGCGCCTTGATGCCCTTCTGGTAGGGGTGACGGCGGCATTTCATCTCGGTGGAGTAGTCGGCGGCATCCAGCATCCACTGCGGGGCCTTGTGGGCGGTCAGCACGCATTCCTGCGCGGCGGGACGCTCCAGAACGGCCCGCCGGAGCAGGTCTTTGTCCACCATGTCCAGCTCCCAGGCCGAACCGGCTTCATCTAAGATGAGCAGGTCGGCAGGCTCGGCCAGTGCGGCGGTCAGGTTTTCGTTTTGCACGGCCCGGGCAGCGGCCTTTTCCGCTTCGTTCATCTGGAACACGAACTTCTGCCCGCCCTTGCCCCGGAAAATTTTTGCCCCCAGCTGGGCCAGCAGAGGGATCTCGCCGCTCTGCCCGCCCTTGAGGAACTGCACGATGACAACCCGTTTGCCGCTGCCCAGTGCGCGGAGGGCAAGGCCCATGGCGGCGGTGGTCTTCCCCTTGCCGTCGCCCCAGTAAAGATGCAGCAGGCCCTGTTCCATCATCCGTTCTCCTTTGTGTATTGCACAGTCTCCACCAGGTGCAGGATATGCTGCTCCGGCCAGTCCCGGGCATCCAGCACATAGCCGCCCGCGTTGGGGCCGCACCAGTCGTGAAAGCTGCGGCGGGGCACGCCAAACCGCTCCAGTGCAGCCATCTGGGTGCCGCCATGGGCCACGATGACCAGCCGCTCCTGCCCTTCGGCAAGGGCCTTGTCAATGAGGTCAGCCAGCGTTTTGCACACCCTGTTGCAGAAATCGCTCCTGCGCTCCCCGTCCGGGTGGGCGGCGTGCTCGTTTTCCTGCACCCATGCCAGATATTCCGGGTCCTGCTCCACCTGTACGAAGGTCTGGCCCTCAAACCGGCCGAAGTTCATCTCCTTCAGCCCGTCCACCGGAATGAGCTTTGCCTTGGGAAAGAACACCCGCGCCGTCTGGGCGGTGCGCTGCAGCGGGGTGACATAGACCACCTCCGGCGCAAAATCAGCCTGCCGCAGCTGGGCGATGCCCACGGCGGAAAGGGGGATGTCCCGCTGGCCCTGATATCGTTTTTGCGCGTTGTACTCCGTCTGGCCGTGACGCAGCAGATAAATGAGCATGATCGTTCTCCTTTTTGGTTTGTTCTGCACCATTATAGCCTATTTTGCGGTTATTTTCCAGCCATGCTCTTGCAATTCTTCCGCATTTCAGATATATTGAGTGGGTATGAAATTTCAGGGGAGAGAAGTGTCAATGGAGATCCGGGGCCGGAAAGCAGCGCAGCGCCGGGCGGGCATCATGGCCCGCAGGGGTCTGCCGCAGGCAGAGCGGGCGGCGGCCAATGCAACCATCTGTGCCCGCATTCTGGCCATGCCCTGCTTCCAAAAGGTAGAGAACCTGCTGCTCTACGCCGCTTTTGGCGGGGAGGTGGATCTTGCTGGGCTGGCAGAGCAGGCGGCCCGGCTGGGCAAAACGGTGGCCTATCCGGTCTGTGGGGAAAACTTTACCCTGACCGCCGCCGTGCCGGGGCCGGACGGCTGGGAGGTGGGGGCTTACGGCATCCGCACGCCGGTTCTGGAACGGGCGGCGCTCGTCCGGCCGGAGGCGCTTGATCTGGTGCTGGTGCCCTGCACCGCCTTTGATGCGGCCTGCCGCAGGGTGGGCATGGGCAAGGGCTACTATGACCGCTATCTGCCCAGGTGCCGGAACGCCGTGGCGCTGGGCGTGGCCTTTGAAGCCCAGCGGGTGCCGGAAGCGGCTGCAGATGGGCAGGACCGGCGGCTGGATGGACTTGTAACAGAGAGGAAAGTATATCGTGGAACTGATGAATTTGAGCTGTGAAGGTTTTCTGGAGGAGCTGGCCAGCAAGGCGGCGGCTCCGGGCGGCGGCGGCGCTTCGGCGCTGGTGGGCGCGGCCGGTGTGGCGCTGGGCAGCATGGTGGGCAGCCTGACCGTGGGCAAAAAGAAATATGCTGCCGTGGAAGCGGACATCATTGCCCTGAATGCCCGGGCCGAGGCCCTGCGCAAGCGGCTGGAAGCGCTGGTGCAGGCCGACGCGGAGGCCTTTCTGCCTGTTGCGGCGGCCTACAAGCTGCCGAAAGAGACCCCGGAACAGCAGGCCCACAAGGCCGCGGTGCTGGAAAAGGCACTGGACAGAGCCTGCGCCGTGCCGCTGGAGGTGATGACTGCCTGCGGTGAGGGCATCGCACTGGCCGCAGAGTACGCCGAAAAGGGCAGCGTGCTGGCCCGTTCCGATGCCGGATGCGCGGCGCTGTTCTGCAAGGCAGCCATGCAGGCGGCGGGGCTGAACGTGAAGGTCAACACCCGCCTGATGGCAGACAAAGCCCATGCGGATGCGCTGGAGGCCAGAGCAGAACAGCTGCTGGCCGAGTTTGTGCCGCAGGCTGACAGGGTCTATCAGACTGTATCAAATGAGTGAGGGGAGAAGAAAATGGCTCAGATCTTGAAGGGTGCGCCCGTGGTGGCCGCCATGAACGAAGCAAACGCCGCGCGCTGTGCCGCGCTGAAGGAAAAGGGTATCGTGCCCACACTGGCTGTGGTGCGGGTCGGCGCGCGGGAGGATGACATTTCTTATGAAAAGGGGATCGTCACCCGGTGCGGTAAGGTTGGCGTGGAGGTGCGGCAGTTCCATCTGGCGGAAGATGTTACGCAGGAGGAACTGCTGGATGTGATCCGGCAGATCAATGGGGATGCATCGGTTCACGGGTGCCTGATTTTCCGGCCCCTGCCAAAGCGGTTCGATGACCGCAGGGTCCAGGAGGCGCTTGCCCCGGAAAAGGACGTGGACGGCATCACGGACGGTTCGATGGCTGGTGTGTTTACCAACATGCCCATCGGTTATCCGCCCTGCACGGCGCAGGCCTGCCTTGAGATCCTGAAACACTACAACGTGCCGCTTTCCGGCAAACGGGCCGTGGTCGTGGGCCGCAGCCTGGTGGTGGGCAAGCCCGCTGCCATGATGCTGGACCGGGAAAACGCCACTGTGACCCTCTGCAATTCCCGCACCCGGGACCTGCCCGCCCTCTGCCGGGAGGCCGATGTGCTGGTGGTCGCCATGGGCAGGCGGGGAGCCATCGGGGCCGATTGCATGCGGGAAGGTCAGGTCGTGGTGGATGTGGGCATCCACGTCAATGAAGAGGGCAAGCTCTGCGGCGATGTGCGCTTTGATGAGGCAGAACCCATCGTGGAGGCTGTTACCCCGGTGCCCGGCGGTGTGGGCACAGTGACCACCTCTGTGCTGGTGGGCCATGTGGTGGATGCCGCATCCGCACAGTAAAACAGAAAACAACAGGCGGTGCCGGAGATTTTCGGCACCGCCTGTTGTTCTCATACGGTTGCAAGCACGGCAAGGATGCTCTGCCAGCGGGGATTCTGCACCTGCTGCGCGGCACGGCGGGGCGCGGAAGGTGAAACCGTGCGGGCAGGACGCTGGACGCAGTCAGTCGGCTGCGCAAAGGGGGAGGCGAGTTCGGCCTGCCAGCGGGCGGCCAGTGCCATGGCTTCAGGGCTGGATTGCAGGGTGCGGCGCTCCGTTCCGGCCAGAAAATCGCCCAGCCAGCAGAGAATGGCCGCAATGGGCAGGCAGTCGGCGGCACGGGTGGACCAGTAGTTCCACTCGCCGCCCCGGCCCACAAAGCTCTCCACGGTGATCATGGCACCTTCCCGGGCAGATTGAGGCAGGCAGGAGCGGGAGGTGCCTGCCGCGCGGCGCAGCTCCCGCAGAATGATCTCAGTACGGCCCGCGTCCAGGGTGTCATCCCGGATGCAGGCGGAAAAGTCCGCACTGTCCAACAGGTTTTCGGCCCGGGTGGGGAATTGCCCTGTCATTTCGCCGGATGCGTTGTGGCAGAGCTGCCAGCCCTTGCGGAACAGCTGGAAGTTCAGGTTGCGGCGGCCCATGGTGGAGTAAAACACCCGGGCGCGGCCATTGGGAGACTGCCGCAGCTCCAGATAGGCATCAGCGCCGCCCAGGTCCTGTACCTTGACGGTCAGGAGCAGGGAAGAATTGTTTTTCTGTGCGGACATGGCACGGTGCATCTCTTCAAAATAGCGGCTGGCATCCATAGCGGGTCTCCTTTCTGGTTTTGGATGATGTGTCGGAAACCATCCATCGGTTGTTCTCTGCCTGCATTATAGCATAGATGACAACAAAATACAACTAAAAGTTTGACAAAAACCAAAATATTTTGGAAATTCGGGGATGTGGACAAACGGATTGGTTGTAAATGGAAAAGGCTTCTCCCGTCGGAGAAGCCTTTTGTGGTGGCAGGATTCAATCGCCCAGCTCCCGGATCTCATTCTGGATGAGCCGCCCGGCGGCGCGTGCCAGCTGATCCATGCCCCGGATGCGGGCGAGATTTTTGCCGTAGATGCGTTCTGCATCGTGGCTGGAGCTGTCCTCGCCCATGAACACGGCAGAGACACGCAGACCCTTGCGCCGCAGGGTGCGAACCTCGGCGGCGGCATCATCCACACCGTAGGAGCCGCCGTAATCACAACCCAGCGGTTGTTCCGGGCTGGGCGGTACGCGGCGGCTGTCGTTGGGGGAAGCATCCGTCAGCAGGATGAGCAGATGCCGGGGTGCGGGGCCGGGGTCAAAGCTGACCAGATCGCCTGCCGCCCGCAGGGCAAGGCCGTCGCGGTTCCAGCCCGATGCAAAATACTGGTCGATCCCCTGCAGGCTTTTGTCCGCAAAGCCCTTGAGCACCCGCAGAACCGTATAGCCCCGCAGGCTGCAGAAACTGCTGACCCGCACCGGGATGCCGCAGGCGGCAAGGCTCTGGGCCAGGATCGTGCCCTGCGCCGCAATGACCTCCTGACAGTGGAGCCGGGAAGCCGACGCGTCCAGCAGCAGGTCCACGGTGAAGGAGGGCTGATTCTCCTCCTCGGCACAGCGGAACACCCGGCTGTCGTTCAGAAGGGGAGCGCGCCAGACCCGCTCCGGGTCCAGAGCGCCGCTGCGGGCGATCCGGGCATTGGGCTGCTGGTGGACCAGAATGCAGTTGCGGATCTGCTCGGTGAGCCGGAGCACTACGCTGCGGTGAAGCGCCCGGTTTTTGGCGTAGTAGGCGCGGTTGCGGTCGGCCTGCAGCTGAGCCTGCTCGGCCAGGTGCTTTGCCTCCGGTGTGGGGGCCTGTTCCGGGCTGGGCACGCCGGAGGCAAACCAGAGGCGGCACCCGAGGTGCGCCCCGGTGCAGAGCGCCTGCTCGGCCTTGCGCAGGCGCTCGGGCGGGTAGAGGGAACGGCCAAAGCAGCTTTCAATGTAGGCGCGGTCCTCGGCGGCATTCTGCCGCAGGGTGATGTGGGCCAGCCGCTTGTCTGCCGTGGGGCCGGAGCCGCCCGCCTCCACGGAACCGGAGTGCTCCACGGTCAGACGGTCGGTCTTGATCATCTGGGTGGGCAGCGTTTTGGTGGCAAGAGAGGCCAGCAGCCCCTCCAGATGCAGATGAAGCCCCACTTTGTGCCGGATCCTGCCGTCAAACAGGGCAAACCTTGCAAACAGGCCCAGCAGTTCACCCTTGAGCTGACCGGGCTGGGGCGGTTGGGAGGGAGAAAGTGCCTCTGCCAGCCGGCTCTCGTAGGGGGTCATCACAGGCGGATGCCTGCCCTGTACAGTGCGCCAGCGGTCAGCCTGCATGGTGTAGACCAGCTGATTTTTTGCCATCCACTCCTGCCGCGAAAGCTTGTACTGGATGCCGAAGAAATAGTCCGCATGGGCCCGGCGCAGCTCGGAAAGGACCGGGCGGCGGGGCAGCTCCAGCAGATAGACCGCGCTTTCGAGGTAGAGCCATGTCAGATCGTCCAGCTGGCTCTCCCGGAGATCGCCGTCCCATGTGGCAAAAAGGTCACGGAGCAGGTCGTCGCCATAGTATTTGTGCACCAGCCCCACGACACAGTTCATATAAAAATCGATCGTGCCGTCGGTGTTGCGGGCCAGGAAAAGCGGCTCGAAGCCGTAGGCTCCCGCCGCCGCCCACACCTGATTGGCGGCCCGCCGCTCCTCGGCGGTATAACTCCGGGCATCCATCAGCGGAACAGCTTTTCAGCCGTCAGGCTGGCCGGGATGCGGGCGGCGATCACGTCCCGGATCAGCCCCTGCTCGTAGGAATCAAAGGCCTTGTTGGTGATGCCCATGTCCAGCGCAGGCCCCGCAGCCACGCCCCGGCGCATCAGGCGCAGAGCGTCCAGCATTCCGCGCAGATCCAGCGCTTTGGTGGAAATTTCGGCGCTGTCGCATTTCTTTTGCAGGTCGAGGAAGAGCAGAGCAAACTGGTGCACATATTTGTCCGTCAGATCGGCAAACTGGGCCCGCAGCAGCTTTTCAAGGTTTTCCTCCGTGATGATGGGCATCTGGATGACTGCAAAGCGGGAAGTCAGGGCCTCGTTCAGCTCCCGGGTGCCCGCGTAGCCATAGTTCATGGTGGCGATGAAGCGGGTCTCTTCGGCCAGCGGGATGCGCTCGTAGCCGGGCACATCAATGGCGCGGCGGAAGTCCAGCACGGCGTGGAGGACGGCCAGGGCCTCGTTTTTGGCCATGTTGATCTCGTCCAGCACGCCGAAGCCGCCGCACTGGGCACAGCGGTAGACCGGCCCGGGCCGGAAGGTGACCGCCCCATCCACAAAGGTGTCCATGCCGATGAGGGAGGCTGCATCCATGTTCACATGGAACGAGATGTCCCATGCGGGGCGGCCAAAAGCGGCGGCCAGATTCTCGGCCAGCACATTTTTGCCGGTGGCCTTGCCGCCGGCCAGCAGCAGGTTCTCGCCGCAGAGCAGGGCCGCCAGTGCCTGCTCCCAGACCTCCCGGCCATAATAGGTAAAGCCGGAAGCCGGGATGCGGGGGCGCAGGGCCTCGGGCAGAGCGTGGGCGGCGCGGTATTCTTCCACAGCGTGCAGCAGGTCGGGGCTGATGCCCTCCTGCCGTAATGTTTCCATCAGATCAGACATCCAAGACATCTCCTTGCGGTTGGCTTTGCCAAACCGATTTTTCAGCCTTATCATAGCACAACCGCTCCGGTTTGTGTAGGGGGCGCGGGGGCATTTTTTGCCGGATTTTTGCCCGGGAAATGCCGCAGGGTGGAACGGATCTGTGTGCTGCCGTGCAGACGAAGGAGTTTTTCGTGCCCAGGGATCGTGCGGCAGCGGATATTTTGTGGAAAGCTATCGAAATGGCAGGTGTTCCGCGTTGTGGGTATCCACTTTTGGCTCAGAATGGTAAAAATTCCGGAAATTCGATTGACAAATCTGAATATTTATCGTATAACCTATATATGGGAACAATTCCGGAGGGAATGCGGAACTCGTGCCCCTGCCCGTTCCTGTCGGAGGAACCACGGTCTGGTTCTGGTGCCGGTGCACTTGGCTTGGTGCAGACGGTAAGTATAGATTGATTTGAAAGAGAGGAATCCCCGATATGATGAACAATGAGATCAAAATGCCCGCTAACTTTGCTGCGATCGATGAGAACGAAATGGTGTACCTGCAGGGTGGCGCAACCACCGAGGCTACCGCTTGGGACGTGTTCCTGAACGTTGGCAAGCTGTTCAACTACATCGCCCGCGTGTTCTCCGCAGGCAGCTCCATCGTCAACAACATCAATGTTATCGTGACCACCTTCCAGACCCTGAGCACCTTCAGCCTGACCGCTAAGAACTAAGGTTTGGGCCAAAACCGAATCAGCATTTACAGGGCATCCGCTCCGGCAGGCGCGGGTGCTCTTTTTTGCTGTACAGGGCGGGAAGGCATTCGCCCCCAAATGCAGGAAAGCAGCCTTTTTTCTGCAAAGCGGGCGGATTGTCCATTGACAAGGCTCAAGAGGGTGTCGTATACTAACGATGCCTTGCAAGAAACCCCGCATCCGCGGAATAAAAGAGGAGAGAGAATATGAAAAATAACAACAGCAGCATCAAGCCCGTTGTCGCTGTCGGTATCGGCGCGGCATTGTTCTTTGTTCTGGGACGTTTTGTGGCCATTCCCAGCCCGGTACCCAACACCAACATCAGCCTGCAGTACGCCGTTCTGGCCCTGCTGGCTGCCATGTACGGCCCCGTGGTCGGCGGCCTGATCGGCTTCATCGGCCACACCCTCATCGACCTGTCCTGGGGCGGCAGCCCCTGGTGGAGCTGGGTCATCGCCTCCGCCTTTGTGGGCGTTGTGGTGGGCCTGTTCTCCAAGAAGCTGAACCTGCAGGAAGGCGAGTTCAGCAAGAAGCAGGTGGCTTTCTTTGCGCTGGCCAATATCGTGGCCCATCTGCTGGCCTGGATCCTGGTGGCCCCCGTGCTGGATATTGCCATCTACGCCGAGCCCGTCAAGAAGGTGTTTGCACAGGGTGCATTTGCCGCCGTGTCCAACAGTATCACCGCTGTGGTGGTGGGCGGCCTGCTGGTGCTGGCTTACACCAGAACCATCGCCAAGAAGGGCTCTCTGGATCAGGAGTGATCCCCGCATGAAACCCGGCCTTTCCATCTGCGCCGTCCGGCCCGTTGGAAAGGCTTTTTTGATGAACAGCTGAGGTACCATACCCATGGCAGAACGTAAACCCATCATCTCATTCCGCAACTTTTCCTTCCAGTACCGGGCCCAGAAGCGCCCCACCCTGACCGATATCGATCTGGAGATCTACCCGGGTGAACGGGTGCTCATTGCGGGCCCCTCCGGCAGCGGCAAGAGTACGCTGGCGGGGTGCATCAACGGCCTGAATCCGTTTTCCAACCCCGGCGCGTGCACCGGCACCCTGACCGTGGACGGTGTGGATGCGCCCCACAGCAGCATCTTTGAGCTTTCGGCCCATGTGGGCACGGTGCTGCAGGACCCGGACGGCCAGTTCATCGGGCTGACCGTGGGCGAGGACATTGCCTTTGCACTGGAAAACAGCTGCACCCCGCAGGATGAGATGCACGCCATCACCCGCCATGCCGCCGAGCTGGTGGGCATCGAGAACCATCTCGGCTATGCACCGCACGAGCTTTCGGGCGGGCAGAAGCAGCGGGTGAGCCTGGCGGGCGTGATGGTGGATCAGGTCAAGATCCTGCTCTTCGATGAGCCGCTGGCCAACCTCGACCCCGCTACCGGCAAGCAGGCCATTGAGCTGATCGACGAGATCCAGAAAAAGACTGACACCACAGTGCTCATCATCGAGCATCGGCTGGAGGATGTGCTCTGGCGGGACGTGGACCGCATCGTGCTGGTGAACGGCGGCACCATTCTGGCAGACCTGCGCCCGGACGAGCTGCTCTCGGGCAGCCTGCTGGCGGAAAACGGCATCCGGGAGCCGCTGTATGTCACGGCTCTGCGCTATGCCGGGGTGGATATCACTCCGGACAAGCACCCCGCCCATGTGGACAGCCTTGTGCTGGACGATACCGACACCCAAAAGCTCCGGGACTGGTTCACGGCCCGGCCCCGGCCCGCCGCGCAGCCGGAACGGGAGACGCTGCTGGAGGTAAAGGGCCTGTGTTTTGGCTACCAGAAAGGCCAGCAGACCCTGCGGGATGTCAGCTTCTCGATCGGCAAGGGGGAGATGGTGAGCATCGTGGGCCGGAACGGCGCGGGCAAATCTACCCTTTCCAAGCTCATCTGCGGCTTCGAGACCCCGGATGCGGGCGAGATCTTCCTGAACGGCAAGCCGCTGGCTGAGGAGAACATCCGCCGCCGCGCCCAGCACATTGGCTATGTGATGCAGAACCCCAACCAGATGATCTCCAAGACCATGATCTACGATGAGGTGGCTCTGGGCCTGCAGCGCTCCGGCCTGACCGAGGAGCAGATCCGGGAAAAGGTGGAGGCGACCCTCAGGGTCTGCGGTCTGTATCCCTTCCGGAACTGGCCCATCTCGGCACTGAGCTTCGGCCAGAAAAAGCGGGTGACCATTGCCAGCGTGCTGGTGCTCGACCCGGAGCTCATCCTTCTGGATGAGCCCACCGCCGGGCAGGATTTCCGGCACTATACCGACATCATGGAGTTCCTGCGGGGCCTGAATGCCCGGGGTGTGACGGTGGTGATGATCACCCATGACATGCACCTGATGCTGGAATACACCCGCCGCGCGCTGGTGTTCTGCGACGGACGGCTCATTGCCGACCGCACCGCGGCCGCCGTTCTGTGCGACCCCGCGCTGGTGGAACAGGCGGCCCTGAAGGAGACCAGCCTGTACACGCTGGCCAACCGCTGCGGCATTGCGCCAGCACAGGAATTTGTAGAACGCTTTATTGAGCAGGACCGGGAGGTGAGAGAGGGTGGCCGCTAAGACTGTTTTGAATTATCTCCCCCGGGAGAGCGTCATCCATAAGATGACCGGAACCACCAAGCTGGCGTTCTTTCTGCTGTTCACCTTTGCCAGCATGATCACCTACA
>OLNL01002128.1_pt1 | contig 15942 bp, 10 predicted proteins | sample 1672181 | NCBI WGS metagenome assembly OLNL01 (sample SAMEA3136656, study PRJEB25190) | human gut metagenome | biome: human gut; feature: human-associated habitat; material: faeces | place: Austria | collected 2013
TATATAATAAAGAATAAGATATAAATTTATAAATATATAATTCTAAAGAAAAAGAAGAACAAAAGGGTGATTGCGCATAAAACAACGGAATCGATGCCCGCATAGCGGAGCGAACACGAATGCGGGCCATAAGAAGAAAAGCCATACGAAAAATGCGCCGTTCTGTCTGTGCATACCCAATTTCAAAGGCTCTAAATTATAATATCTCCCCCAAAGAGTGTATCCTCTGGAGGAGATAACAGAAAATGTATAACTTCTACAGCTTCTTTATCCTGCACTGCGTCCGGTATCATCACATGGTATCGGCATGATAATATCGATCTGAAACAGCTTATCCTGCGTGGAGATGGAAAAACTGCCGTTATATTTTTCTACAATGTGGCGGACGCTCATTATGCCATAGCCATGGGAATCTTTGTCCGCTTTTGTGGTTACGGGCAGGCCGTCCTTGAATTGAAGAGAATCCTCAAAGTGGTTCTCGGCATGGATGGTCAACATGCGGTTGACTGTCCGCACGGAAAGGTGAATGAACCGCATTTCGGGCGGCTGCAGGGATTCGCATTCAATGGCGTTGTCCAGAATATTTCCGAACAGCGAGAAAATGTCCATCGTTTCCATAAAGGCCACGCCGCTGCCATCGGCAATGCAGGTGAACTGTATATTGTGGGATGCGCAGTGCAGACGCTTATCGGTCAGAACAATGTCCAGCGTTTCGTTGCCTGTGCGCACGGCGCTGTTGTAGATGGACACCGAGCGTTCCAGATCGTCCAAGTATGCCGGATCGACCTGGCCCGTTGTGCGCAGGTTGCGGATCTGGTGCTTTAAGTCATGGCATTTGATGTTGATGGCGTCAATATTTTCTTTCACCAGCTGGTATTGCTTCTGCTCTTCGACCCAAAGCTTTTTCATCGTGCTGATCTCTACGCGGTCCTTGGCGGCGGCCAGCATCTGAACCTGCAAAAGCAGCATAAATATGTAAAAAATAATCTCGCCAATGTTCAAAAGATTATAAAAGAAGATGTTGTACTGGGAGATTGCACCGCTCTCAAAATAAAAAATCGGCGTCAGCATACAGTCCAGCAGCAAGAACAGCAGCGCGTTCTGCATGGGGATCTCGCTGTCCCCCAGAGCGTGCATCTTTTTGCCTACGGTGAAATAGATAAACAGATATACCGCCAAAAAGCAGGTGATATATAAAAGGATATGGGAGGGCGTGCGCTCAGTAAAATAAGGAACAAGGCTGCTGTTCAACCGGCAAATAGAGGCAATAACGAGGAACAGCCGGTCGGAAATGTACCATGTTGCAAACCCGGAGCTGAAATAAAACAGCACGTTGGACAGCTTTTCCTCAAAACAGCACAACAGCCCGCCGATCATTAAAAGGAGAAGAATGGCCGAATAGAACGCTTCCACTGCAATATTGCCGCCATAGGTGTGGGCAAAGAAAAGGCAGAGTAGCCGGATCGGCACAAGCCAGGCAATGGCCCAGCGCACAAAATGCGGGCGGCGGCTGCAGCGAAAGATAAACGGAAGGGTCGCCAGCAAAAACGCCACGAAAATATCCCAAAACTTTACATTAAAAAGGAACCTGCGGATAAAGGCAAGAGATACCACAAAAACTCACCCCGGCTTTCAAGAGGTCTTGTTCAGGTAGGCAATCACACGGTCACAGAACGCCTTGCGTTTGCGCTGGCTGATGGGCAGCTTGGTGCTGCCAACGATGACTTCTGTTTTGGATACCGATGTGATATGCTGCATGTTGACGAGATGTGCGCTGCTGCACCGCGCAAAATTGTAAGTGTCCAGTTCAGCCTCCACATCCGAAAGTTTGCCCCAGGCTTCAATGCGGCCCATGTCCGTGTGGTACAGGAGCAGGTGGTCCTGTATCTCTACATAATATATTTGGGAAATGCGCATCCGGCGTATGGTGCCCGCCGCCTGTAAGATGACCTCTTTTTCATCCCGCACAGGCAGGTTGCGCAGCGCGCGGAGCATCATGGAAGAAAAGCGGTAGTAATTGATGGGCTTGATGACAAAATCCAGCGCGTCAACTTCGTACCCATTGATGGCATACTGCTCCATGTTCGTGATGAACACCAGCGCTACCACGGGGTCCGCAGCGCGCAGCTGGTGGGCGGTCTCAATGCCGTTGATGCCCGGCAGCTCAATATCCATAAAGATAAGGTCGGCATCCATATGATAATTGTCCATAAAATCGGATGGATTGTCATAGGCCGTGATGGAAAAGCTCTGCCCCTGTTCCCGCTCATATTTCCGCAGGCACTCAATGAGCGTATCGCGGTCTGCGGGATCGTCTTCCAGTATTTTGATTCGTACCATACGGAGCCCTCCTGATCCATTATTACTGCCAGTATAGCACAGCTTTTGCCGGAATTTCAATCGGCTGTTTCCCGCGTTCGGTTGCTGCAGAACGATACATTGGCGTGCATTGCGCATTTTGTACAAATCGAATCCAACGTGATTGTACACATTAACATGTTATCTCCCGAGTCGTTGCAATTCTTTTGTCACTTTTGCATCACTTACGAAATAAAACCATGCACATGGGGAAAAAATGTGCCCGCGGATAGAAAGGATGGTATAGTAAGTACAACGAACCTGGACAAACGATGTGCAGGAATCAAAGATAAGGAGAAAAACAGATGAAAAGATCCAAACTCTGGTCAGGTCTTACCTCTACGTCCGCAGCTTTGCTTGTGGTCGGCCTGATTGGTCAGAACCTTGCCGCGGCCAATGCAAGCTACATCAACACCGCGCTGGGCACCACGACCACCAAGGTCGTCCAGACGGGCGAAGTTGGCGACACGACCTACTTCAAGAGCCAGTTTGGCGATTTTGACGACCCCGATGCACAGGCAGCCGCCATTGCCGCTGCGCTGGAACAGAACGTCAACGAGATGCGCGAGGGTGCGGCCCTGCTGCGCAACGAGAACAACACCCTGCCGTTGACGAACGCCACCCGCATTTCTGTGTTCGGCCACGCTGCCGTTGACCCCGCTTACCAGGCAAACTCCGCCGGCAACAAGGTTACGAACGGCGCGCTGAACTCCATTGACCTCAAGACCGCGCTGGAAGCCCAGGGCTTTGAGGTCAACCCCCAGCTGTGGGATGGCATTGCCGCAGGCACCGCCACCCGCGCACAAGGCGAGGCCCCGCAGTTCGGCGGCGGCTACTCCGTTACCGGCACGGCAACGAACACAGAGGAAAATAAGGCGTTCTATCAGGGCCTAGCCAACACCTGGGCCAATGATTACAAAGATGCCGCCATCGTTGTGTTTGCCCGTGAGGGCGGCGAAGGTCATGACCTGCTGATGGACGATGTGGACACCGATGGTTCCACCATCAGCAGCCTGGCCCTGCACAAGGACGAGCGCGACCTGCTGGAAATGGTCCGCAAAGACTTTGACAAGGTCATTGTCCTGCTGAACAGCCCCTACCAGATGGAAGTGCAGGATATTATCCCCTATGCGGACTCCATCCTGTTCATCGGTTACCCGGGCCATCAGGGCTTCACGGGCGTGGCCGAGATCCTGAAAGGTACGGTCAATCCCTCCGGCCATCTGACCGATACTTACGCGACCGATTCCCTCTCCTCACCTGCCACTGTAAACTCCGGCACCCGTACCCCGCAGTTTGCCAACGTGGATGAAATCAACGCCACGATCGGTGAGGATGAGAACGCTGAGTACATGTCTTTCCAGGCCGAAGGCATCTACATTGGCTACCGTTACTATGAGACCCGTTACGCCGATGCCGTTATGGGCCAGGGCAACGCCACCGCTCCTGTTGGCGCACTGGAAGGCGCTTCTTCCTGGAATTACGCCGATGAAGTGCAGTACCCCTTCGGTTACGGCCTGTCCTATACCACGTTTGACCAGAAGCTGGACAGCGTGGATGTGGGCGATGACGAGATCACCGCAAAAGTTACCGTGACGAACACCGGCGATATGGCCGGTAAGTCCGTTGTGCAGCTGTACGCACAGACCCCTTACGGCGATTACGAGCGCCAGCACGGCGTTGAAAAATCCGCCATCCAGCTGGCAGGCTTCGGCAAAACGCAGGAACTGGCCCCCGGTGCTTCCGAAACAGTCACCATCACGGTGGACAAGTACCTGCTGGCCAGCTATGATACCACCGCCCATGACGGCGCAGGCGGCTACATCCTGTCCGATGGCGATTACTACCTGGCCATTGGCGAAGATTCCCATGATGCACTGAACAATGTTCTGGCCGCCGAAGGTTACACCGCAGCCAACGGCATGACTGCCGAAGGCACTGCCGCCAAGACCTACAGCTTCAAGCAGAACTTTGACGATGACAAGTACCGCACCGGCGAGAACGGCGCTATCGTTTCCAACCAGTTTGCGGATGCCGACCTGAACTACTGGGTCGATGGTGCAGGCACCTACCTGTCCCGCAGCGACTGGGAGGCTACCTACCCGGTCGAGCAGACCACCGTGGAAGCCACGCCGGAAATGATGAACCTGCTGGCGGGCGAATGGTATGAGAAACCCGAAGGCGCACCGAGCTATTCGGAAGTTGCCGCCAACTTCGGCGTTGATTCCGGCCTGAACCTTGCCATGATGAAGGATGTTCCCCTGTCTGACCACGAAACCTGGCTGAAATTCATCTATCAGCTCCAGCCTGAAGATCTGCCCAATGCCACCGTTCAGAGCTTCCAGTGCCCCGCTGTTGGCGACCTGAGCCCGGCCTTTGCCGTTGGCGATGGCTGTGACAGCGTTGGCGGTACCTATCCCCTGACCGTTGAGTTCAACGGCGAGCAGGTCAACCCCGTTACCACCCGCTACTGCTCCAACGTTGTCCTGGCCGGTACCTTCAACACCGACCTGTACGCTGGCCGCGGCACCATGATGGGCGAGGATGGCCTGTGGTCCGGCCACATGATCAACTACAACCTCGGCAACGACCTGCACCGCACCCCGTTCGGCGGCCGTAACTTTGAGTATATGTCCGAATGCCCCATCCTGAACTACCTGGCAGGCGCTGTGGAAGTGGAAGCCATGGAGAAAACCGGCTCCCACGCTGGCCCCAAGCACTTTGTCGGCAACGACCAGGAATTCTACCGCGAAGGTCTTGTCTGCTTCTTCAATGAACAGGCGTTCCGCGAGGGCAGCCTGAAAGCCTTTGAGGGCAGCATCCGCGTGGCCAACGCAGGCGGCCTGATGCAGTCCTTCGAGCGTCTTGGCCTGAAGTGGTACTCCGCCAGCTATGCCCTGAACACCACGGTCCTGCGCAACGAGTGGGGCTGGAACGGTGCCATTGATACCGACGCTGCCCCCTGCTTTGACGAGTATGTGGACGGCGGCTACAAGAACCATGCAGCCGAAGTTCTGGATGCAGGCACGCAGGAATGGTGCTTTGACGGTGCCGGCGGCCACGGCCAGTGGATCCTGCAGAAAGCAAAGGATACCGATGACGGCCACCTGCTGGAGCTGCTGACCGAAGCCGCTATCAGCTGGGAGTACGCCATCAGCCGCTCGGTCGTTACCAACGGCACGGCATCCAACGCCGTCATTGAACATGTTACACCGTATTGGCAGACCGCCATCACCGCCGAAATCGCCGTTACCGGCATCCTGACCGCCGTATTCTTTGTCCTGCTGGTTCTGAGCAAGACCAAGAAAAAGGCCAAGAAACAGTAAGAAAGGAGCGAGCATTGTGAAAAACAAAGCGTTTGGCTTTTATACCGCCGCACTGACCCTGATTTTGACCGTTGCAACGCTGGTTGCTGTGCTGATTTACGGCTCCAAGGGCGGCGTGGTCAACAGCCTGGTCCCCATTGCCCTGGGCGCAGCCGCCGTTTGCGAGGTCTCTCTCCTCTTCGGTGAGAAAGTCTGGACCGATTTTACCGGCATCATTGCCGCCGCCCTGCTGGCTTACGCCATGATGACAGTTCTTTCCGATGGTATCTGGAACATTGCCGAAGCGTTCAACGGCATCAAGATGGTTGGCATACCGGAACTGTCCGGTATGAACATCACGATGGCTGTGCTGAACCTGGTCGCCATCGTTACCGCCATCATCACCAACTTTGCGCAGAAAAGTAAGTAAGCCGCAATAGGCTCCGTACTTACAAGCCGTCCGGGGCATGCGTCCCGGACGGTTTTTCTTTGGTAATACCTGCAACATTCCGAAAGGCAGCACAACATGAAAGCAACAAGTTTTAACACCGGCTGGACCTGCCGCCATTTGGGCAACTCCGCCCCCGGCACGCCCGTTACCCTCCCCCACGATGCCATGCTGGCCGAGGAGCGCAGCCAGACCTCGGCAGGCGGCACCAACACAGGCTGGTTTGCGGGGTACGATTATCTGTATGAAAAGCACTTCACCCCCGATGCCGCGCAGGCGGCGCAGTGCGCAGTGCTGGAATTTGAGGGCGTTTACCATAACGCCGAAGTACACCTGAACGGTGAGAAAATCGCATCCTGCCCCTATGGCTACAGTGATTTTTACGCGGACCTTACGGGCAAACTGCTGCCCGGCCGGGACAATGTGCTAGAAGTTATTGCCCACAATGCGGATCAGCCTAACTCCCGCTGGTATTCCGGCGCGGGAATCTACCGCCCCGTCACCCTGTGGACTGCCCCCGCACGGCACATCCTGCCCGATGGTGTGCAGGTCCGCACGCTGAGCATTGACCCCGCGGAGGTGGAAGTGACCGTGCAGACAACAGCCAGCGGCGCGGTGGCGGTTGCCATCCTGGATGGTGAGCAGACCGTGGCCACGGCGCAGGCAGAATCCAACGGCAAAGCTGTTCTGCGGGTGCAGATCCCCAATGCCAAACTTTGGAGCCCCGATTCCCCTGCACTCTACCGCTGCCGAGCCATGTTTGGCGATGACTGCGCCGAGACGACATTCGGTGTGCGGACCCTTTCCTGGGGCGATGACGGATTTTTGCTCAACGGCAAGCGGGTTATCCTGCTCGGTGCCTGTGTCCACCACGACCACGGCGTTCTGGGTGCCTGTTGTTACCCCGAAGCGGAGGAACGCAAAGTCCGGCTGCTGCAAAAGGTGGGCTACAACGCTGTGCGCTGTGCCCATAACCCCTGTTCCAAGGCATTTTTGGATGCCTGCGACCGGTTGGGTATGCTGGTCATGGATGAATACGCCGATATGTGGTACATCCATAAGACCCAATATGACTATGCGGGCTACCTGCCCGACCGCTGGCGGCAGGATCTGAAATCCCTTGTCCGCAAGGACTACAGCCATCCGTCAGTGATCATGTACTCCATCGGCAACGAGGTGGCCGAGACGGCCCAGACCCGCGGCATTGCGCTGACAAAGCAGATGACCGAGCACATGCACAGTTTGGACAGCACCCGTCCCGTGACCTGCGGGGTGAACATCTTCTTCAACTTCCTGTCCTCAATGGGCTTTGGTGTTTACAGCGATGACAAGGCAAAGAAAGAGGCCGAAGCTGCCGCCAAGCGCGCAGCGGCTGGCAAAGCGGCCCCCAAGAAAAAGGCCGTCGGCAGCGAGTTCTTCAACAACCTGGCGGGTTTCATGGGCGCGGACTTTATGAAATGGGGGGCATCCCTGCCGCCCTGCGATTGGAAAACGAAAGATGCCTTTGCAAATATGGACGCCGCGGGGTACAATTATGGCATACGCCGGTATAAGCATGACCTGAAAAAATACCCGCACCGCTTGATTGTCGGAAGCGAGACGTTCTGCAGCGATGCCTACCGTTTTTATGAGCTGGCCAAGCACGAACCGCGCCTGCTGGGCGATTTCGTCTGGGCGGGTATGGATTACTTGGGTGAGGTCGGCATCGGCGCGTGGGAATACCCGGACTATGTACCGGATTTTTCCCACGGGCCGGGCTGGATCGCAGCCGGGGCAGGCCGCATTGACCTGATTGGCCGCACGCAGGGCGAAGCCCTGTACACCCGTGTGGCACTGGAGCGGGAAAAAGGCCCGCTGCTGGCCGTCTGGCCTGTCAACCACACAAAAGAAAAGCACTCCCCTTCCGCGTGGCGCATGTCCCACGCCATCCCCAGCTGGAGCTGGCACGGTTGTGAAGGAAAACCTGCCATGGTGGAAGTCTATGCCCGCGCCGCCAAAGTGGCGCTGAAAATCAACGGCAAAACCGTGGGCGAAGCTGCGCCAAAAAACGACTGCGTTGTGCGCTTTTCCTGCACTTATGAAGATGGCACCGTTGAGGCAGTCAGCTATGATACAGCCGGAAATGAGATTGGCCGCACGGCCCTGCATACCGCCAACACCGAGACCCGGCTTTGCCTTGTGCCGGAAGAAGAAACCGTCCGCCCTGGCGGTTTGGCGTTTGTCCAGCTGCGATACACCGATGAAAACGGCACGGTGAAGTCACTGGAGCGCGGCACTGTTACCGTTAAAGTCCGCGGCGGAACCCTGCTGGGGCTGGGCAGCGCCTGTGCCTACAGCGAACGCGGCTATCTGTCCGATACCACCGATACCTATTTCGGCGAAGCGCTGGCCGTGGTCCGTGCGGATGCTGATGCAGATACCGTGGAACTGACCGCCGCGGACGGCACCCACAATGCTGCCTGCTGCATCCCCTGCAAGGAGTGAACGTATGTCTCTGTACGGCTTGGGCCTGCGGGCCAGCTTCAAAATCAGCGATACAATACGGGACCGCGGTTTGCAGGCGCCAAAAGACATTGTCCGTTTTGATAATCTGCCCTATGGCACGGACACGCGATGGCAGACATTGGACGTTTACCGCCCCAAAAACGCCGGAGGCACCGCACTTCCCGTGATTGTCAGCGTTCACGGCGGCGGCTGGGTCTATGGCGATAAAAACCTTTATCAATATTACTGTATGAGCCTGGCCCAGCATGGCTTTGCCGTTGTGAATTTTTCCTATCGGCTGGCCCCGCGGCACAAGTTCCCCGCCGCCTTGCAGGATACCGATGCGGTGTTTCACTGGGTAATGGCCCACGCGGTGGATTATCATTTTGATACTCGCCATGTTTTCGCCGTGGGCGATTCGGCCGGGGCTAACATTCTGGGGCTGTACGCAGCGCGGTGCGCTGACCCGGCAGCTGCAAATATTCCGGTTACCCCGCCGCCCGGCTTTGTGCCGACGGCCCTTGCGCTGAACTGCGGGCAATACTGCATTTCCCGCGGGCAAAAAGGGCTGATCGCCCACCTGCTGCCGGACATCCTGCCAGACGGCGGTACCGATGCCGAACTGCATGCCATGGATGTGACAGCCCATGTAACGGGCCGCTACCCGCCCTGCTTTGTCATGACCGCCAACAACGACTTTTTGAAGGAGCAGGCCCCGCTGATGACCGCAGCGCTGGAACACTGCGGTGTGCCCTGTATGTACCGCTGTTATGGTGATGAAACACAAAAGCTGGGGCATGTTTTCCACTGCAATATCCGCGCAGAGGCGGCACAAAACTGCAACACGGAAGAATGCGGTTTTTTCAAGCGTTTTATGGAATGAAAGGAACTTCCTTATGAATCAAACGAAAAACGGGCTATGGAACAGCCCGCTCCTGCGGTCGCAGGTCACATCGGAAGATGTCCGCCCGCCGGAGATGCTGTTCGGTTACCTGATCGGTCCCTTTGGGGCATTGCTGGCTTCGGGAATTTTTACCAGCCAGCTGCAAAACTACCTGACCAACGTGCTGAAGCTGGACCTCGGTTTTTTGACGACCCTTCAGCTGCTTTCCACAATTTTGATCGTTGCGGCCAACCTGGTGGTGGGCCAGCTGATTGAGCGTACCCGCACCCTTGCGGGCAAGGCACGGCCCTGGATCCTGCTCTCTGCGCTGACGCTTTCGGTTGCAAGCGTATTGATGTTCATTGTTCCGTTTGCGGACCGCACCGCCCGGATGGTCTGGATCGCCATTGCCTACAATGCGTATTACGCCGTGGGGTTCCCCATCTACAACACAGCCAATTCCACGCTGGTGCCGGTTTCCACCCGCAACAGCAAACAGCGCTCCACGCTGGCTTCGCTGACGAACATTGCCAGCCTGGGCGTGATGGGCGTTGGCTCCATGATTTTCCCCACGCTCGTTTCGATGGCGCTGAAAGAGGACCAGCACCTCTGGTTCGTTGCCATGCTGGGTGTGGCGATCTTTACGGCGCTGACGATCCTTCTGCAGTTCCGGTTCACGCGGGAGCGCGTGACCGAGGAATCAGCAGGCGCGGAAAAGGCCGAAAAAAGCAGCGCTTCCCTCGGCGAGCAGGTCAAGGCTGTCACCAGTGAAAAGAGCTGGTGGCTGGCGATGCTGTTCTATGTGGCGTTCCAGTGGGGCGGCGCTATGAAAAACGGCTCCATGACCTTTTTCTGCCAGTGGGTGCTGGATAACAGTTTTTTCAATACCGCCAGCCTGGGCGATGCCTGGGGCATGTCACAGTCTTTGCTGGCCGTGCTGGGTGCCATCCCGATGGCCGTTGCCGCGGTCTTTGTGGTGCCACTGGCCAATAAGTTTGGCAAGCGCCTGACCTGCCTGGTGGGCATGGCCATCGGCGTGGCAGGCGGCGTGATCGCGGGCCTTGGCGGCAGCAATATCATTCCTGTCGCCATCGGCATTGCGCTCAAATGCCTTGGCTCCTCCCCTGCCTGTTACCTGATCCTTGCCATGCTGGCCGATGTCATCGACCACATTGAATACACCCGCGGCATCCGCACCGATGGCCTGACCATGTCGGTCTACAGTGCGCTGATGGTGGCCGCCACCCCCGTGTGCAACGCAATTTTCAGCGGTATCCTGAACGCGAGCGGCTATGACCAGAGCGCAGATGTGGCGCTGAACACGCTGGGCCAGTCCGCAGCTGTCAACACGGCCATTTCCGTCAGCTATATCTGGGTGGAAACGGCTGCCTATGCGCTGTGCGCCGTGCTGGTGTTCCTGTGGACCGTTGAGAAGAACCTTCCCGCTGAGCAGGCCGCCATCGTCGAACGAAAAAAAGGAGCCACGCAATGAAGTACCGGCTAAACACCACCAACTACCACGATTTCGCCACCTTCGCGGTCAACAAGTTGCCCGCACGCAGCTACTTTATCCCCTACCCCGGCCGCGCCGCTGCGGACGCCGTGGCACCGAAACAGAAGCGCTATGCATCGCCGAAAGTCCAATGCCTGAACGGGGAATGGGATTTTAAATTCTACCCCCGCCCCGCCGAACTACCGGTTGAACTTGACACCGATGCAGTGCATTTTGATAAGCTCGATGTTCCGTCCTGCTGGCAGTTCCGCGGGTACGATAAACCGTTTTATGTCAACATCCGCTACCAGTTTCCCTACAAGCCGCCGGTGATCCCCACGACCGGCAAGGTTAGCCGTGCCTTTTCCTGGCTGGGCTGCGATACCGGCATCCGCCCGCAGTGGAAAGTCCCCGGCGAGGAGTACAATTTTGTCGGCGTCTACCGCCGCTTTATTGAAATCAATGATGCTGACAAGCGCCGTATCGTCTCGTTTTTAGGCGTTGCCAGCTGCATGGATCTGTATGTAAACGGGTTCTTTATCGGCTATTCCGAGGGTGCGCACAACACGGCGGAGTTTGATTTGACCGGAAAGCTGAAATCCGGGCATAACGAACTGGTGGTTGTGGTACACCGCTGGTGCAATGGGACCTATCTGGAAGACCAGGATATGTTCCGCAATAACGGCATCTTCCGCGATGTGCTGCTGCGCACCGAGGAGCCAACGGACCTGTGGGACATTGATGCCAAAACCGAGAAAAAGCCCGATGGCTACACGCTGACCCTTTCCGCGCAGACGCTCTCTGATATTGACGTGGCGTTTACCGTCAAAGGCCACGGCCTGGAGCAGACGGCAACCGTTACGGCCGAGAATGGCACGGCGCAGGCTGTGTTTGCGGGGCTTGATGTGACCGAGTGGAATGCCGAAGTCCCGACACTGTACAATATTTACTATGAAACCGCCACCAGCTGCGTAAAAGAGAAAATCGGCTTCCGCACGGTTGAAATCAAGCAAGATGTGTTCCTGCTCAATGGCCGCAAAATCAAACTTAAGGGCGTGAACCACCACGATACCGATGCGGCCAACGGCTACACCATGTCCCCCGATGATATCGAGCGTGATATGCTGGTCTGTAAGCGGTTCAACATCGACACCGTGCGCACATCGCACTATCCCCCGGACCCATTGCTGCTGGAACTGGCGGACGAGCTTGGCATTTATATTGTAGACGAAAATGACCTGGAGACGCACGGTACGTTCGCCATGCAGCTCCCGCCGACCTACAACTCCATCAGCAACGACCCCAAGTGGGAAAGCCACTATATGGACCGCATCATGCGGCTGTATCAGCGGGACAAAATCCGCGGGAACACATCGGTTATTATGTGGAGCCTTGGCAACGAGGCGGGCGGCTATCACAACACCGATGCCATGTACGATTACCTCAAGCAGCACTCTCCCCTGCCAGTGCACTATGAGAGCGCCATCCACTGCAAGCGCCAGGCTTACGATGTGGGCAGCGAGATGTACCCCAGCGTCAAAATGGTGCACAATGTCGGCGAAAAGCGCCGCAAACAGGCCCGGCTCAATGACCGCCCATATTTCATGTGCGAGTACGCCCACGCCATGGGCGTTGGCCCCGGCAACACCGAAGCCTACTGGCAGGAAATTTATAATTACGATAACCTCATGGGCGGCTGCGTGTGGGAGATGGTGGACCATGCCGTTCTGCACACAGACGGCAGCTACACCTATGGCGGCGACCATGGCGAGTGGGAGCATGACCACAACTTCTGCGTGGACGGTCTGTTCTACCCCGATCGCAGCCCTTCCACAGGCGCAAAGCTCATGCGCTTTATCTATCGCCCCATCCGTGTGGCGCATGTCAGCGGCGGGCAGTTTGAGGTGTTCAACACAACGGCATTTTCGACCGGGCGTTACCGCCTGGCGTTCCGCTGGAATGACGGCAGCAAAACAATATTGACCCCGCAGACCGCACCTCTTACGAAAGAAACGGTGACTGTGCCGCTTGGCAGGGCTGTGGACGGTCTGCTGGCGGTCATAGTCGAAACGACTGACACGGTGACCGGACAGATTGTGTCCGAGGAACAGCTTGTGCTGGCGCAGGAAGTAGCCGCCGCGCCCGCTGTGAAGCCGCTGCCGGGGGATGTTGCAGTCGAAAAAGGGCGGCTTGTCTGCCGCAAAAGCGGCGTGATCGTTGCAGCCGGGGCTGATGAGGGCACGCTTTTGTACCGCGCCCCCACCGATAACGATGTTGACGCCATGTTCCATAACCTGATGGTGCCCTATACCCGCCAGACCGAGGAGACCATTTCAACACAGCAGACCGCCGATGGTTGGCAGGTCGTGACCAAAATCACCAACAAACGCGGCCATTATATGGTTACCGATACCTACAAGGGAACGGACAGCGGCGTGCTGGTCACCAGCGTGCTGCATCGCGTTTCCGGCAGTCAGGAAATTCCACGTTTTGGCAAGACGTTCCGCCTGGACGGGGTTTTTGATGCAGTGCATTATGTTGGCCGCAGCGGAGAAAGCTATTGCGACATGAAGGATCAGTTCCCCATCCGTGCGGTGGATTGTACCGTGACCGATATGACCGAGCCGAATCTGCGCCCGCAGGAGAGCGGCAACCGCATGGACTGTACTGTGGCTTCTGTCTCCGATGGAAAGACCTGCGTTGTCTTTGAGGCTGTTGGCCGCCCGTTTGAACTGGGCATCAAGCCATACACCGACCGCGCACTGCTCTCCATGAAGCACCGCAGGGACGAGGTCCGTACGGGGACCTATGTAACAATCCAGGCCTTCCAGCAAGGCATTGGCACCGGCGCCTGCGGCCCCGGGGTGATGCCGGAGTTTAAGTATCATTTGAAAGAAGATTGCACATTGCAATTTTTGATCCGAATTGAAGAGGCTTGACGAAATATCAGTAAAATTGCTGCTGCTCTGTCGGCGGCAAACAATACGGGTCTGAAAAATTATGATTCAGAGTCAGATAATATTCCGAACCCGTAAGGAAATAAAAAGAAAAGAAGCAGGAACCGTTCGTGGTTCCTGCTTCTTTGGTATATGTGGCAAAAGCAATCGGCATTGCCAATACAATGCCGGATCAGCCGATGACATGATTTAAAATCAGCATAAAGAGAACGCTCAGACTGTCCTTGCGCAATAAGGAGAGACCCTTATTGCTGAGAGCCTGAAAGTCTATGATGACCATAAATTTGGCGGCTGCAGGAAGTTAAGCGATGATTCGCATTTTACCTATATATGGCCATGCGGCCAAAAGTCAAGGAATTATTATCCTTAAACACGAAGTGTTGTATTCCTCGGTGTATAAAACTTCCAGTATAATACAAAAAACTTGTGTATAAAGTATAAATTGAGGGAGGATAACACCATGGATGGATAACCTATCTTCCTTATCTGTTGCAGCTTGTGCCGCACTTGACACATGTCAGGCCCCAACAAAAAAACCAGATTGCCATGCGTTTTATTTTGAGGGGAAATGGTCAAAATTGCAGGAATGTTAAAATATAATTGACAACACAATTACTAGTTTGTAAAATATACTCGACAATTTTAATGACGAGTGATATACTATATCTGTAAAATGTTGGCTATTCTTTTGGAGGTGCTCGATATGAACCATACCCTCTTAAAATCCGTTATCTATGACCAGCATGAATTTATCCGCAACTTTCAAATCGTGCCGCGCAACTACGAATTTGAGGAAAACGGAAATTATGTGCTAGTCGGCCTGCGCCGTGCCGGAAAATCCACGCTGCTGTATAAAATTGTGCTGGATCTCGTTGCTTCCGGCGTGGACTGGGACCAGATCATCTACATCAACTTTGAGGATGAGCGCCTTTCCGAATTCACCGTTGCAGACTTCAACGATATTTTGTCAGTGCAGAGTGAGCTGAGTGACAAGAAAGGCTATTTTTTTCTGGACGAAGTGCAGAACATCGATGGCTGGGAGAAGTTTGCCCGCCGCATGGCAGACTCCAAGGAGCATATCTACATCACGGGCAGCAACGCCAGGATGCTGAGCCGCGAGATAGAGACAACATTGGGCGGTCGCTTTTTTGCCAAACACATTACCCCCTATACATTCGGTGAGTATCTGACCGCCTGCGAGATACCACACAACGAGCCGGCAATGCTTGGCACCAAAACAAATGGGAAAATCCGTGCGGCCTGCGCGCAATATCTGCAATACGGCGGAATCGCTGCTATACAAAGCAAAGCGCGAGTATATTTCCGGCGTTTATCAAAAAGTCTTGCTGGGGGATATCATTACCCGGAACAAGATTCGCAACGACTATGCTGTGAAAATTTTGGTAAAAAAAATAGCGGAGTCTGTTCGCAATGAAATTTCCTACTCCAAACTGCAAAAGACACTGCATGCTGTCAATGTTTCCCTGGCAAAGGATACGATCGCCGACTATATCCGCTATGCGGAGGATGCCTATCTGCTGTTTCATTTGCAGAACTACTACGCGAACCTCATAGAAAAGGAGAGCTATCCGAAGTTCTATTTCTCTGATAACGGAATTTTAAGCCTGTTTCTGGATAGGAAAGAGTCTGTACAGTTGGAAAACATGGTGGCTGTTGCGTTGGCCCGCGCCTACCCGGATGATGTGTACTACCTGAAATCCGCCAAGACAAACATCGATATTGATTTCTATGTGCCATCGGTCTGCCTGGCTGTGCAGGCGGCCTACTCCATTGAAGGGGAGGCCCGCGCCCGCGAGGTTGGCAATTTGAAAAAATTGGCGAAGAATTCGCAAGAGGGCACGCGGTTTATCATCGTAACCTATGAGGAGGAAGAGACCATCCAGGAGGACGGAGTAACCATTGATGTTATGCCGCTGTATAAGTTTTTACTGGAGCTGGAACACAAAAACAACAGTAAAGCGTGTTAAAATGCGGAAGGATATTATGACATTATT
>OLNL01002134.1_pt1 | contig 15895 bp, 14 predicted proteins | sample 1672181 | NCBI WGS metagenome assembly OLNL01 (sample SAMEA3136656, study PRJEB25190) | human gut metagenome | biome: human gut; feature: human-associated habitat; material: faeces | place: Austria | collected 2013
GTCGACAACGGGCGCACTCTTGATGCGGAAGATCTGAGCGATGAGGGGGTGACGGTTATCCCCAACGCCAACACCGGCGGCGCGGGCGGTTTTGCCCGTGGTATGCTGGCCGCTCTTGGAAGCAATGCTACGCATGTGTTGCTCATGGACGATGATGTCTGTGTTTCTCCTGAAAGCTTTAAACGCGCTTTTAACCTGCTTTCGCTCGTTAATGATAAGTACAGAGACGCTTTTCTGAATGGCGCCATGCTTTCGATCGATCAGCCCGCCTTGCAATACGAAGATGTCGCTCTTGTTCGAAAGGACGGTATCTACGACAAGATCAAACCCGATCTCCATGTTGATCGAATTCATGATTTGGTTAAAAACGAAACTATCAACGTAGAGGTTGCAAATGCCTATGGAGCTTGGTGGTTTTGCTGCATTCCTGTGACAGCTATTCGCAGACACGGTTTACCGCTGCCCCTGTTTATTCGCTGCGATGATGTTGAGTATGGAATGCGTTGCCAACCGACCATGATGTGCATGAGCGGGATTAGTGTTTGGCACGATAGCTTTGAAGGGCGTTTTCGCGCTTCGGTCGATTGCTATCAGTACGTACGGAACTTCTTGATCATGATTGCCGTAGATGACAAGAGCTCGGAACATATGTTTATGCTGAGGCTTTCGCGTACTTTCAACATCTACTTGCGATCCATGAATTATGAAAGCGCCGAGCTCTTGCTTGACGGATTGGAAGACTATCTTAAAGGTCCCGACTACTTGGCAAAGATCAATGGTGAAGCGCTTATGAAGCGAAACGGTGCCAAAAACGAATGCCTTGTGTCGATTACGGAGCTTGATAAGAACATAATGAGCCAAGTCGATATCGATCATGCCTATCTGGGAACCCCTGATAGACGCAACATGTTCTTGAAGTTGCTTGAAGCGATCCCCCATGACCGGCATATGCTGCCCGATGTACTTCTGTCCAGCAAGCCGGCCTCGGTTTATTACAGCCGCGGTGCTTATCCCGGCTGGAAAACCATGCGTCGAAACACACTCGTCGCCTTTGACGCTGAAGGGAAAAAGGGGCATATTCGTACCATGGATCGTGAACGGTATCTTGGCTTGAGGAAACGCTATCGCTCTTTAAAACGCGAGTATGCAGTGCGCAAAAAAGAGGTGGCATTGGAGTATCGCAACGCCTTGCCTTATCTTACTTCCGAAGAATTCTGGCATTCTTACCTCGGCCTTGAGGATGAAAGCCGATGATGGTCTCTCCCGGTCATCCGGGCTTTCAGCGCATTCTCCTGCTTTGGGCGGGACAAGATTAGCATTATAGAATAGAATACCAGAGTTGGAGAGCTGGCAAGGAGGCATGGGGTGGTTATCCTTTCTATCGCTAAGGCGATGTGGTTCGGTGCGTACTTTAGCGGGCGCAGTTTCGTATGAGAGCGCACTTCAAGGCTTGGCTGGAGGCATTTGAAGGAACGACCAGCAAGCGATCGTACTTCGCTGCATATACCATCGTATTTTTGATTTTGTTCTTCGCTATGTCTTTCAGCTTCCTTTTTGCAGGCAAGGGTTTCATCTGGAATGTTGACGGGCTTGAGCAGCAGTATGTCTTCTTCGCCTACGAAGGTGAGTGGTTGCGTGAGCTTTTATACAATATCTTCGTGGCAAGGACCGGTGTCGTTCCTGTTTGGTCTTTGGAGATAGGCTACGGCGCAGATGTCATCATGACGCTTCTTCCAAGCCTGGGCGACCCATTGAACCTGCTGTCGGTGCTCGTTCCCATGGAATACGCAGATCTTGCCTTGAATGCCTCCGTTCCGCTGCACTTGTATCTTGCTGGTCTTGCCTTTTCGGGTTTCTGCTTTTACCGTGCCAAGGATCGCTTTTCGGTACTCGTATCTTCGATGGTGTATGTTTTTAGCGGGTATACGCTGCTGGCGTTTTCGCAGATATTCATGCTCTATCCACTTCTCTTGGGCCCTTTGGTGGTGTGGGGCATCGAGAAGGTGCTTGCTCGGGAGAGTCCTCTGCTATTTATAGGGGCAATGGCCCTCTGCTTCTTGAAATCAGTTTCTACAGCCTATGCCGTTTGCCTTCTGCTTGTAGTGTACTGCCTTGTCCGCTACGCTTTCTTGCCCGAAAGGAAGCATGTGGGAGGGTTTTTGAAATGGCTCATGAAAATTTGCGGATTGATTCTCGTTGCAGCGATGATTGGTGCCGTCCTATTTGTACCCGGTGTTTTGACGATCCTGGGGGAGGGTCGCCTTGGGCTAGATCGTCCGGAGGCCCTGCTATACCCCATTGGCTACTATGTCAAGCTGTTCGGGAGTCTGTCAGATGTCGGTGCCGATTGCTCGTACGGATTCGCCGCAGTTGCGCTTTTGGCGGTGTTTCTTTTGTTCGGAAAGGGCGCGGCAAAGACCCGTGGGAGTTCTGTCGCTGAGCGCAGGTTTTTGCGGGTGATCTTCATCGTGCTCACCGTGTTTCTCTGCTTGCCGCTGATTGGCAAGGTCTTCAACGGCTTTGCCTATCCAAACAACCGGTGGGTGTGGGCATACGTTCTGTGCGTTGCCTACATCGTTGCTGCGATGCTTCCTGATTGTTTGAACATGGAAAAGGGGAGAAGTGCGGCCGCCGTAAAGGGCTCCGTTGCTTATGCCTTCGTGGTAGCCTTCGTGCTCTTTCCCTTCACGACGAAAGAGGCTTTGTTCGGCGTTGCGATGTTGCTCGTATTGCTCGTTGCTCTTGCGGGAACTTTCTGCACCCTGACTGGCAAAAAGGCGGCAGTGCTTCTGTCGCTGCTGGCTTGCGTCTGTTTCTTCTACAACGGCTATGGGTCGCAGTTTGTCGCTTCCGGCGGCAATCGGGTTGCAGGTCAGGTTGGACTTGGTCGTTCTCACGATGTTCTTGTCGAGAATAATCCTACGACACTTGTTTCTCGTACAGGGGACGATTCTTTCTGGCGGTATGACTCTGCCGAAGTCGTGCAGTACCTCAACAGCAACATGGTTCAGCGACTGAAATCGCCCCTGTTTTACGACAGCTATTACAACGATCTTGTCGATGAATACCATACAGGTTTGGGTCTAGCAGCAAGTTCCATTGACTTGATTCGCGTACGCCGCTTGAGGCTCTCGCCGGCGTAAAATACTTTGTGACTCCCGATGAATCTGATGATCTTATTCCTCCGTTGTTCGACACTACGGTATTTGAAGGGGAAGCCGAGGGATCGATATTTCGAGTTTCCCAGACGGACTCCTATCTGCCTCTGGTATTTACGTACGATAAAGTTATCGATCGGACGGTCTATGACGAATTGGATCCGTCCCGAAAACAGCAAGCTTTGCTCCAGGGGGCGGTGGTGGAATCTTCTTCTTCGCCGCTCGAAGATGCGAACTTGGTTTTCACTGAAGAACGGTTGGGTTTCAAACTGGAGAGCCTTGACGGAACTCCAATTGTCGCGGGTGGGGGGAAAGAAGATGAAACCGGCTTCTCTTATGATGGGGAAAGATTCACCGTTTACCGTGCGGATACGCGTATAGTGCTTGATGTGCAGGTGCCACCTGACGTTGATGCGTATGTCGCTATAGCGGGCCTTTCGTATCGCGACTTGCTTCCGTCCGAACGATTGACAGGGAGCGAGCGTGCTGAGACTCCCCTATATCGCAAGCAGCAGCTCGCCTTCCAAGATATAGTCTATGGCGTGGGTACGGTGGATGCAAAAGTGAGGTTGAGTTTGGCTGGCGTCGAAAAAACAATCTGGAATCCTACGAACGCGAGCCATTTATACGGAGGTAAAGACGAGTGGCTCGTCAACATGGGCTATTCCAATGAGCCGCGCCAGCGGATCGAGCTTATTTTCCAAGATCCCGGTGTTTACTCATTCGACGATCTTCAAGTACTTGCCCAGCCAGTTGATTGCTACGAATCCCAGATCCAGCAGCTTAAAGACGCTGGCGCAGACAAGGTGGCCGATGTGCGGTTCGACGGCTCGACGCTCTCGTGCAGGGTATCGATTGAGAACGATCCACGGCTGGTATATTTTATGGTCCCCTTCTCAAAAGGGTGGACCGCACAGGTTGATGGACGGCCCGCTGAATTGTTACAAGCTAACGTAGCTTTCATGGGTATCGAACTTGGCGAAGGAGTCCATGAGGTTGTTTTGCACTATGAAACGCCTGGTTTGAAGGCAGGTGTCGTACTCACTGCATTGGGTATAGTGGTTTGTGCTGTCGCTATGCTTGCTCGGAGAAGGCTGTTTTCAAGTCATACCAAAAGGCATATGGACTTATCCGCGACCGATAAGGGAGCGCAACAGTGATCAACTTCAACGAGCCCCCGTTCGTGGGGACTGAGTTTGTCTATCTCGAGCAGGCGATCAGGAACAAGAAGATATGCGGTGACGGAGTTTTTACGAAGCGATGCAACGCGTGGCTGGAAGACTGCACCGGAGCCCAAAAGGCCCTTTTGACCACCAGCGGGACGGCTGCGCTTGAAATGGCTGCTCTATTGTGCGATATCGAGCCGGGAGACGAGGTTATTCTTCCCAGCTACACGTTCTCGTCTACGGCGACAGCGTTCGTTTTGGCTGGCGCACGCCTCGTATTCGTTGACATACGTCCCGACACGATGAATATTGATGAACGCATGATCGAGGCGGCTGTCTCCGACAAGACAAAGGCAATCGTCGTGGTGCATTACGCCGGCGTTTCTTGCGAAATGGATGCGATCATGGATTTGGCATCTGAGTATAACCTTCGGATTGTCGAAGATGCTGCGCAGGGTATCATGAGTTTATACAAAGGAAGACCTCTCGGCAGCATTGGTGATTTCGGATGTTACTCTTTCCACGAGACGAAAAACTACTCGATGGGCGAAGGCGGAGCTCTGCTGATTGCTGACGAGAAGCACAATGAGCCCGCAGAGGTGCTGCGCGAAAAAGGCACCAACCGTTCCCGTTTTTTCCGTGGGCAGGTAGACAAGTATACTTGGGTTGGCTACGGCAGCAGTTATCTGCCGAGCGATTTAAATGCGGCATACCTATGGGCTCAGCTGGAACGCGCCGATGATATCAATGAGAATAGGCTCGCAATATGGAATCGTTATTATCATGCGTTTGTCGACTTGGCCGACCAAGAAATAATTTCTCTACCCGTCGTACCTAAGGAATGTGTTCACAATGCCCATATGTTTTACATGAAATGTAGGGGATTGAGCGAACGTACTGCGCTTATCGCCTATCTGAGAGATAGGGATGTCCAGTCCACGTTCCACTACATCCCGCTGCATTCGGCACCGGCTGGGCGAAAGTTCGGACGTTTTGCGGGAGACGATGTCTATACGACGGCCGAGAGCGAACGAATTGTCAGATTGCCGATGTATTACGGGCTGGCGGAAGAAGATCAGGACCGGGTGATAGAGGCGGTTCGAGCATTCTTCGCTTCTTCTTTGACTAGCAAAAGAAAGGAATAGGGGAGATCGTGCTCATTTCTGTTGTAGTGCCGGTATACGGATGTCGAGCCGCTTTGCCTGAGCTCTGCCGGCGTCTTGCCGTCACATTCGTAGGCATGGGCGCTCGTTACGAGATCATCTTGGTCGACGATCGTTGCCCGCAGAACTCATGGGAGGAGATCGAGGGGCTGTGCGCCGAAGATGAGCATGTGGTAGGCGTAAGGCTTTCTCGCAACTTCGGTCAAATCAGAGCTATCACGGCTGGACTCGATCTGTGCAAGGGCGACTGGGTCGTTGTGATGGACTGCGATTTGCAGGACAGACCGGAGGCGATACCTCAGCTTTTTGAAAAAGCTCAAGAAGGATACGATGTGGTCTTTGCGCGCCGCGTGGAACGTAAAGACACAGGACTGACGAAGTTGTTATCCAAGGCGTTCTACAAGGCGTACGAGTATTTCACCGACGGCGCATACGATAGCTCATTGTGCAATTTCAGCGTATCGCGCCGTATCGTCATCGACAACTATCTTCGTATGCGGGAGCACAACCGCGGATACACCATGTTCATCAAGTGGCTAGGTTTCAGGCAGGCCGCTATTGAGATTGAAGGGGATGAGCGCTTCGAAGGTAAGTCTTCCTATAATTTCTCAAAGAAAATGCGTATGGCTTTCGAGTTGATTACCGCTCAATCGAACAAGCCCCTTCGGTTTGCGGTTAACGTTGGCTTCGCCATAGCCCTGCTTTCATTCGCCCATCTGCTCTACAATGTAATCAGGTATTTTATAGATGGATCGGCTCCTGTCGGCTGGACGAGCACTATCGCCTCCATATACCTTATGGGCGGACTCACGCTCTCCGCTATTGGCGTAGTCGGCATTTACATAGGCAATATCTTCACCGAAGTGAAGAATCGGCCCCTGTACGTCGTAGCGGAAATATTGAATGGAAAGGAGCGACCATGATCGTGGTAATCGGAGCAACGGGCTTCATCGGCATGTACACCGTCGACGAGTTGATTAAGGCAGGAAAAGATGTCGTTGCGACGGGACGGAACGAGCGACTGGGCGCGAAGCTGGAAGATATGGGAGCTCGGTTCGTTCGCTTGGATATGACCAAGCCTGAAGATTTCGACCTGCTTCCGACCGAAGGTGTCGAGGGAGTTCTGCTGCCGGCGGGATTGCTGCCAGCCAATGCGACGGCTGACTTGGAGGACGAGGAGAACGCTGCCGATTATTTTGAGGTCAATGTTATCGGCACGATCAATGTTCTTGAATACTGTCGTAAAAATGGCATCAAGAAGATCATATCGACGTGCAGTTATTCTGACGTATCCGGCGCTTGGGGCAAGGGCTATGCTATCACCGAAGACGAGCCACGTGATTTCAAGTTCACTGGCGACCATTCTGTGTACGTCATCAGCAAGAATGCTGCCAACGACGTGATCGAATACTACAACCAGCAGCACGGTCTGCAGGGGTCGGTGTTCCGTTTGCCGCCCGTGTACGGCGTCGGGCCCCATGGGACTATCCTTGTCAACGGTAAGCCGTACAAATCGGGCATCGCCACGTTCATCGACAATGCGGAGGCGGGGCTCGACATCGAGCTCTGGGGCGATCCCCACATAACGCGCGATATCGTTTACGTGAAAGACGTGGCCCGGGCTTTTCGGTTGGCACTCGAAAGCGATGCTGCCCGAGGGTTGTACAACATGACGAGTGGAACCAGTCTCGATCTTGAGGATCAAGCTAAAGCCGTGATAGAGGTGTTCGGCAAAGGCAAGGGGTCGCGAATAGTATACCGGCCCGACAAACCCAACAACACACCCTCGTTTCTCTACGACATGTCGAAGGCGAAGCGCGATTTCGGCTTCGAGCCCCGCTTCACGAACTATGTCGAGATGATGAGGGATTACAAAGCTGAATTGGAGAGCGGGCGCTGGGAGCTGCTCGAGGAATCCGGCAAAGCGAAGGGTTAGGTGTGGATACCATGGGCAAGCAGCTTGCCATCATAGGAGCGTCCCATTTTCAGAATCCTTTGATCGAGAAGGCGAAGGAAATGGGCTGCGAGACTCACGTATTCGCATGGCGGGCAGGCGATGTCGGTGAACGTACGGCGGACCACTTCTATCCAGTGAGCATTACGGAAAGAGATGCCATTTTGGAACAGTGTCGACAGATTGGCATCGATGGCATTTGCAGTATTGGCTCAGATTTGGCGAATATCACGGTGGGTTATGTCGCTGAGGCTCTAGGTCTTACGGGCAACCCGACTGCTGTCGTCGCGCGATCGACCGACAAGCACCTCATGCGGAAAACGTTCGCTTCCTGCGGAGACCCTTCGCCGAAGAGCGTGTTGGTTGAGGGTGACTCGCGCGACGGACTGTCCGAGCTTGCGTATCCCCTTATTGTCAAGCCTGTTGATCGCTCGGGAAGCCGGGGCATTACCAAGCTTGAGTCTGCGGAAGGTCTCGAAGCCGCTTTAGAGGCGGCGTTTTCCGAGGGATTCTCGAAACGCGCTGTTGTCGAGGAGTTCGTTGCAGGGGAGGAGTTCAGTGTCGAGTTCGTGTCATGGGAGGGCGAGCATAGCTTCTTGGCGTTGACCAAGAAATTTACAACGGGCGCCCCCCATTTTATCGAGACTGGCCATTTGGAGCCCGCTTCCATCGACGAGGCGCTTCTCGTTCGTGTCGTTCAAGTTGTGAAGCGTGCGCTCGATCATCTCGGTGTGCGTTGTGGGGCCTCGCACGCCGAGGGCATGGTGGACGCCGATGGCGACGTGTGGCTCATCGAGATCGGTAGCCGCATGGGTGGCGACTGCATCGGAAGCGATCTTGTCCGCTTGTCGACGGGTATCGATTACACCGGCGCCGTCGTCGATATCGCTTTGGGCAACAAGCCCGACCTGGAGCCAAAAGATCCTTCCGGATGCGCCTTGGTTCGTTTCGTTGTCGGTCAGGAGGATATCGATGTGCTCCATCGTCTTCAGGTTAAAGCCCCTGAGCTGATCGAGTATGTCAGCCCAAGGAGCCGTCATGTAAAGTGCGTGACAGTTCGACCCGGTTCGGCTACTACATCATGAGAGCTGCGACGATCGAGCGATTGCGGCCTTACCTGCCTCGCGCGATGTGATGCTTGTGAAACATTCGAAACTCAAGACGCTCCTCGTGCTGCACGTCCTGCTCATGGTGTACTCGGTGAGCGGCATCTTCAGCAAGCTCGCTTCGCAGCAAAATGTTTTCAGCTGGCAGTTCGTGGCATGCTATGCGGCCATCTTGGGTTTGCTCGGCTTGTATGCCATTGGGTGGCAACAAATCATCAAGAGGCTCCCTTTGACCACAGCGTTCGCCAATCGGGCGGTTGCGGTTGTCTGGGGCATCATCTGGGGCGTGGTGTTTTTTGGAGAGACCGTTACGGTTAGCAAGATAGCGGGAGCCGCCCTTGTCATTTGCGGAGTGGCCTTGTTCGCTAAAGCCGACGGCGAGGACGCTGGAGGGAAAGGCGAGCTTGTCGATGGATAGCACGGTCCTGCTGTATTCTTGCGTTCTGCTTCTAGGTGTTTTCATCAGCTCGATATCGCAAGTTATGCTGAAAAAGGCTGCTTTAAAAGAATACGACAGCCCAATTAAAGAGTACCTGAACCCTTTGGTCGTATTCGCCTACGTGCTCTTCATAGGCACGACGTTCCTCTCGATACTGGCGTACCGAGGTATTCCTTTGTCTATGGGACCCATACTCGAGGCAACAAGCTACGTTTACGTTACCGTTTTCGGAGTCACCATATTCAAGGAGAAGATGACTAGAAAAAAGCTCGTGGCGCTCGGACTTATTCTTGCTGGCATTTGCGTGTATTCTTTCGGGCGATGAACCTCGCTCCGCTGCTAGTTTATGGCGGAAGGCGAGAAGCCTATCATTCTCCATCCTCCACGCACACGCCCTCCTGCTTGAACACCGTGGAGAATGTCTTGAAGAAAATCTTCACGTCGAGCGGGAAGCTCATGGTGCGCACGTATTCCACGTCCATCTTCAGCCGGTCGTGCCAGGGGAGCGAGTTGCGGCCGTAGACGGCGGCGTAGCCGGTGATGCCCGGCTTCACCGACAGCTTCAGGCCCTCTTCGCCCTCGTAAAGCTCGGTTTCGCGACGCAGGTCGGGGCGGGGGCCAACCACCGACATATCGCCGAGCAGCACGTTGAAGAACTGCGGCATCTCATCCAGGCTGGTCTTGCGCATGAACGCGCCGATCTTGGTCATGCGGGGGTCGTCGGCTCCGTTGTAGGTGCTGCCGTCCTCCATGATCAGGTCGGGGGCGTTCACGCGCATGCTGCGCAGCTTGTACATCTTGAAGTCCACGCCGTCCTTGCCCACGCGCGGCGCGTTGTAGAACACCGGGCCGCCGTCTTCCAGCTTGATAAGAGGCGCCAGCACCGCGATGATGAGCAGCACGAACGGCAGCGCGATCAGGCCGATGACGATATCCCAGATGCGTTTTCCGAAGCGTACGTACATCAGCGCGCACCTTCCGCCTTCGCCTGCGAGAAGGCCTGGTGCAGGCAACGGCACACCTCGTCGATGTCCGCATCGGTGAGCTTGGTGTGCAGCGGCAGCGTGATTTCGTTCTCGAATTGGGCCAGGGCATTGGGGAAGTCGGCGATGTCGAACCCGAGGTTGCGATAGGCCGTGAGCAGCGGCAGGGGCTTGTAATGCACGTTGGTGGCAACGCCATCCTCGGCCATCAGCTCGATAACGCGGTCGCGCAGCTGCCGTCCGTAACCGTTCAGGCGCACGAGCATCAGGTGCCCGCTCGAAGACTCTTGGCTCGCATCGGCGCGTGTAGCGGCATCGTCGGCGTCGCAGGCATCCGACCCATCGGCTGCGCGATAGTGCTGCAGGATGGACACGTCAAGATCGGCAAGGTTTCGCATGTACCGCGCCACCATCTGGCGGCGTCGTGCGAGCATGCCCGGGTAACGGCGCAGCTGCGCCAGGCCCAAACCTGCCTGCAGGTCGGTCATGTTGCACTTCCAGCCGGGGAAGGCCACGTCGTATTCCCAAGCGCCGGCCTTGGTCTTGGCAAGCGCGTCTTTCGACTGGCCGTGCAGCGACATGAGCATGAAATCGTGGTACAGCTCATCGGCATCGAACAGCCCCTCGCGCCAGGTGACGGCGCCGCCTTCTGCCGTGGTGAAGTTTTTCACCGCATGGAAGCTGAACGTGGTAAGGTCGGCAACCTGGCCTGCGCGCTTGCCGTGGCGCACGCTGCCAAGGGCATGCGCTCCGTCGGTGACCACGGCGATGCGGCCGATGGTCTCCTGGCGGGCGTTTGCGGGCGTGAAAACGCCTCCGAAGGCGTCGATGGCGTCGAACAGCGCATCGTAGTCGCACATGACGCCGGCCAGATCGACGGGGATGATGGCCTTCGTGCGCGGGGTGATAAGCTTCTCCAGCTGAGCGTAATCCATCTCGTAGCTGCCGGGCGCCACATCGCACAGCACGGGCGTCGCACCCACATGGCAGATGGGCGAGCAGCTGGCGGTGTAGGTATAGGCGCTCGTGATCACCTCGTCGCCCGGACCGATGCCCAGCGCGCGCAAGGCGCACTCAAGCGCCGCCGTGGCCGAACCCAGGCACGTCACGCGCGGCGTGCCCAAAAAGGCGGCAAGCTCGCGCTCGAGCTGCTTGGTCTTCGGGCCCGTGGTGATCCATCCGCTCCTCAGCGCATCGGCCACCTCGGCGATTTCGGCTTCGGTGATATCGGGTGGGGAAAACGGGATGCGGATCTGTTCGGACATGGTATCTCCTTAGCTATCCGGCTCAAGCGTCAGGCGAATGAACGCATGCTGACGCAAGGCGGCGTACCCTTCGATGATGACGTAAACCGCGGCGTTTACATCAGATTGCGCAGCAAATTCACGATGGCAAGGTAGGAGGTTCGCTGGTCGAACTCCCGCTCTGCCACGGCGCGCCCACGAGCCCCCATGATCTTGCGAAGCGATGGGTTGCGCGCCAGCTCCTCGAGCACATCGGCGAGCGCCTCGGGGTTCTCGGCCTCCACGTTCAGCCCGAAGCCGTCGGTGGTCACCTTGTTGCGGAATTCCGGCGACGAGCCGGTGTTGATCATGGGCTTGCCGGAGGCAAGGTAGTCGCCGATCTTCGTGACGATGCTCTGCACTGCGCTTTTTACCAGGGAGTTCACGGTGATGTCGCTTGCGCGAAGCCACGCCGCCATGCTGCCGTGGTCCTGGTAGCCCAGAAAATCCACAGGAGCGTTCTCCTGCCGGGCAAGCTCTTCGAGACGCTGCCGGTCGGGGCCGTCGCCTAAGATCTTCACCTTCACGGCAGGGAAAGGGCGGTGACGTTTCGCGGTTCCCGCGGCGGTGGTGCGCGCGGTGTGAGCTACGCGGCGCTTCTCCAGCAACGCCGCCGCCTTTATAAGGGTGGCCAGGTCGTAGCTGGCGCCGAGCGTGCCTGCATAGACGGCCCACAGCTCGCCCTCGGGCTTCTCGACGTCCGCCATGTGCTCGCGTGCGCCCTCGTCGAACGCCGCAAGGTCGTTGCCCACGTACACCGTGGCACGGGGGTAGGGCGCCGTACGGTCCTTCGCGGGCCGTGCGGCGTATTCCTCGGAGGTGCCTACGGCGCCGGAGAGCAGCTGATATACGCGCTTCGCGTCGCGCGCGAACGGGTAGAACGCCACATCGCTGAGCACAGGGATGTCCACGACCATGCGCATGGCCTCGGGCCACAGGTCGTTGATGTCGGCCACGAAGGGGATGCCCTGCGCCTCGGCCGCCTCGGCGCAGACGCGCGCGACGTCGTTGGGCGGGATCTCCGCGTACACAAGATCGTAGGCGCCGGCGTTCTTTGCGAAGTGCTCGCGCAGGTTCTTGGCGGCAACGCGGTGGCTGCGGATGCGCCCGAGGTCGAGGTTCTTCGTGTAGCCCGGCTCCTCGATGAACACGATGCGGTAGGGAAGGCCCTGGTAGCAGGGCTTCGAGCAATCGCGCTGCGCCTTCTCCCAATGCTGGAACGTGGACGTGACGAGGTCGACGGCGAAGCCCTCGCGCGCAAGCAGCTCCGAGAGGAAGCGGAAGCGCGTGTAGCCGCGCGTCTCGTCGCCCAGCTTCACGCCCATCGTCACGACGGCGATGCGCTTGGGTGCGCGCGTGGCGCTCTCCGCCGGTTTCTTCTGCTGGGTCAAGGTATCCATAACCGGGCCATTATACCAAGGGAGGGCGAAAGGCCGGCCGAGAACCCGTAAGGCAGCCGGCTGCTCCACAAGAACAGAAGGCCCGGACAGCCCGCGCTACTCCTTCTCCGCTTCCTTCGCTATCAGCACCGGCACGTCCGCCGAGCGCAGGACGCCGTAGCTCACGCTGCCCAGCATGCCGCGCAGCACGCCCAGGCCGCGGGAGCCCATGACGATGAGGTCGCAGCCGTGGTCGTGGGCGTAGTCGTTGATGCCGTCCACGACGGACGGGGCGTTCACGGCAAGCACCTGCACGGGGTTCGGCAGCCCGTCGAGCAGGGTGCCGATCGCCGCGCCCATGTCCTCCTTCTCGCGGGCGAGCGCCGCCTCGACGAGCTGCTTGTACAGGTCGGGGTCGACCGTGAGCGGCGGGACGCTCTGGTAGGGGTTCGCCTCCAGGCCGAGGGAAGGCGGCATCTCCGAGAGGAAGATGATGCCGACGACGTGCAGCTGGATGGCCGGGTCCTCCTCGGCAAGGCCCTTGGCGATCTCGAGCGCGTGGACGGCGTGCGCGGACTTGTCGAACGGTACGAGGATGTTGGAGAACTTCATCGGTGCCACCTTTCGTGGAATCGCAGGTCAGCGTGCGTCGCGCAGCGAGCTCAAAGCGGAGACGACGGCCGCGTGCGCGCTGCGGACGGGATCCATGAGCGCCGTCGCCCCTGCGAGGTCGCCCTCGCGCAAGGCTGCGTTCACCTTGCTCGCCGCCTCGTACAACGCGGCGAACGAAAGATTTCCTGCAACGCCCTTGAGCGTATGGGCCTCGCGGACCGCTGTGTCCACGTCGCCGCCAGCCAATGCCTGCTCGAGCGCGGCGAAGTGCGTGTCGTCGAGGAACTTCAGGGCAAGGCGCTCGTAAAGCTCCGCGTTGCCGCCGAAGCGCTCCATCGCCCCGTCGTAGTCGATGCCGTTTCTTTTCAACGCTTCCGCGTATTCTGCCATCATGGTTGCCTTGCCTCTCGTTTCGCGTGCCTCGTCCGTCCAGGGCGCTCGGCCGCGGGCGGATTCTAAAGTATAACCTTCCGGTGTGGCGAATGGGGCGCGCCTCCCATCCGTCACGCGCGCGTTACCGACCGGTTCGCGAAAGGCAGGCAAGGAGGCGAAGGGCCTTCCCGCCACCTCGCCGCATGGCCGGGGCGTTGCGTAACGAGACCGAAACATCGCGGGTTATAATGGTAGCTTGAGAGAAAGGATGCGCCCATGACCGCGAACCCCGACCAGGACTTCGTCCTCAAGACCATCAAGAGCCGCGACGTTCACTTCGTGCGCTTCTGGTTCACCGACGTGCTGGGCGCCATGAAGTCGTTCGCCGTCGTGCCGGGCGAGCTCGAGGACGCGCTCGCCGACGGCATGGGCTTCGACGGCAGCTGCATCGAGGGATTCTGCCGCACGCAGGAGTCCGACATGCTCGCGTACCCCGACGCCTCCACGTTCCAGGTGCTGCCCTGGCGCCCCGAGTCCAACGCGGTCGCCCGCATGTTCTGCGACGTGCGCACGCCCGACGGCCTGCCGTTCGAGGGCGACCCGCGCCACGTGCTCGCGCGTACGGTGGGGAAGGCCCGGGAGATGGGCTATGTGTTCAACGTGGGCCCGGAGCTGGAGTTCTACTACTTCAAGGGGCCCGAGGGCACCGAGGTGCTCGACCGCGGCGGCTACTTCGATCTGACCAGCCTCGACTACGCTTCCGACCTGCGGCGCGACACCGTGCTCACGCTGGAGAAGATGGGCATCCCCGTGGAATACTCACATCATGAGAACGGCCCGTCGCAGCACGAGATTGACCTGCGCTTCACCGACGCGCTGTCCATGGCCGACGCGGTGATGACGTACAAGCTGGTCGTCAAGGAGATCGCCATGAAGCACGGCGTGTACGCGTCGTTCATGCCCAAACCCATGGCGGGCGAGCCGGGCAGCGGCATGCACGTGCACCAGAGCCTTTACGACCTCGACGGCAACAACGCGTTCTTCGACGCGCGCGACCCCCAGGGCTACCGCTTGTCGGACGTGGCGAAGCGCTACATCGCGGGCATCTTGAAGTACGCGCCCGAGTTCTGCCTGGTCACGAACCAGTTCGTGAACTCTTACAAGCGCCTCGTCTGCGGGGGCGAGGCCCCTACGTACCTGTCGTGGGCGAGCCGCAACCGCTCCACGCTCGTGCGCATACCCGGCTACCGGCCCGACCGCGAGGACGCCTGCCGCATCGAGCTGCGCAGCCCCGACCCCGCCGCGAACCCCTACCTGGCCTTCGCCGCCATGCTGGCGGCGGGGCTCGCGGGCATCGAGGAGGGGCTGGAGCTGCAGCCCCCCACCGAGGACCAGGACCTGTTCGCGCTCTCGCGCCAGGATCTGCGCCGCCAGGGCATCCAGACGCTTCCCGAGAGCTTGGGCGAGGCCGCGGAGCTGTTCGCCGGGTCCGCGCTCATGCGCGAGACGCTGGGCGACCACATCCACTCCTACCTCGTGGCCGCCAAGCGCGCCGAGTGGAACGAGTACCAGGGCAACGTGAGCGCGTGGGAGCGCGACCGCTACTTGGCGGTGCTGTAGCCGAGGCCATGACGGACGGTCGGAGACTCTAGTATGAGGAAATCAGTCATATTCGTAGCGGACAGCCTGGACAACGCCCACAAGTTCCAGCAGGTGCTCTCGGGCCTCGACGTGGAGGTGGCTGCCGGATCGTCGGCGCAGCTGAAGAACCTGCTGGTGCAGCATCCCGGCTACGACCTGGTAGTCTACGAGGCGCGCGGCGAGGCGCTGGGGAGGGTAGCCCAGGCCGAGTCGCTGCTCCTGGAGGACGGCTCCGCGGCGCTCCTCGTGATCGTGGGCGAGGATCAGCTGGGCGAGTTCCGCCTGCCCGTGCAGGTGAAGAGCGACTTCGTGGTGCACGGCGCGTCCCCGGACGAGTGCGCGGCGCGCATCCGCCAGCTGCTGTGGCCCGGCAACGAGAGCTCCGCGTCGGACTTCGTCGCCGTGGACTCCCTGACCATCAACCTGGCCACCTACCAGGTGAACGTGGCCGGCGAGCCCCTGGACCTCACGTACCTGGAATACGCCCTGCTCGCCTTCCTCGTGACCCATCCCGGCCGCACGTACTCCCGCGACGCCCTGCTGCGCCGCGTGTGGGGCTTCGACTACTACGGCGGCAGCCGCACTGTGGACGTCCACGTCCGCCGCGTCCGCGCAAAACTCGGCCCCGACCTCGCGCAG
>OLNL01002159.1_pt1 | contig 15697 bp, 9 predicted proteins | sample 1672181 | NCBI WGS metagenome assembly OLNL01 (sample SAMEA3136656, study PRJEB25190) | human gut metagenome | biome: human gut; feature: human-associated habitat; material: faeces | place: Austria | collected 2013
TTTCCAGCAGTAAAGCAGTGCTTACAATAACTATAAAGTCAAAAACGTGAGGGCGAACGTTCACAAACGACAAGATGAAGAACGTGAACAGCGCGGTAATGATAGCGGGAACAATGCGAGGGCCATTAATTACTAAAAGCCCGAGGCGGAAGAACAATATAACCAAAACAGCTGCAAACAGGTAATAGAGGAACACCAATCCCCCTTGTCCAACCATGCTGTAAACCGACCAGTCCAGCACAGCCGACAACCACTGTTGCGGCAGATACGAAAGACCTTGATGCAAGGTGAGTGGATCAACGGTAAAAAACCCGTCTTGTACAATAGAGCGCCCGGTGGACAAAATGAACCAGATATCGTTATCCCACATGTGTGGATAGTAGAGCACGCAAGAAAGAAGAAACGCGATTGCTACGAGGAGAAGCGGGCATGACCGATGGACGGCCAAAGGACAAACTCCTCCAATTTTGCAAGCCTTCCAATAACTCAAGCTGCCCCCATTCAAGACATCCGCCAATTCGTATTAACCGTATGGCAATTAGGCAGCTAAGCAAAGCGGAGCCGCTAATTGACGGCCCCGCTTTGCTTACTCCAATCCCAGCCGATGTGGCTGAGCTATTTTACCGTGATGTTTTCGATCTGACCGTTAACTGCCTTATAAGTAACGGTTCCTTCAGCTCCCCAGCTGGTCTCTACTCCACCAATGGACACAATGCCGTTGTCCGCCCCATCGATATCGTTCGAACTACCTTTGGTGGTGTAATTGGTACCACTTTCTTTTACCGTGCCATCGGTCTTCAACGTAAAGGTTCCATTTTTATCAGCAGACGAATTCGAAATGAGCTCGGTCTGGGCGGCGGCATAACCGCCACGAATATTCGCTTGGTCGGTTCCCGCATTCGCCTTGTTCAGCTGAGCCGTAAACACCGGAATGGCAATAGCAACCATCACAGCGATAATCGCGACAACTACCAGCAGCTCGGCGAGGGTGAAGCCGCCTTTCTCCTCCCGCATGCGTTGAATCATCTGCTTCATAATTCTCTCCTTCTCGAAGCTCGTTCGAGCTTCTTGTTGAGGCCGCTCTTTGCGGCCGTCCTCACTGCCCCAGCGGCGACTTCTCGGCGCCCATTACCCCACGAAAACACTATGAAATCCCATTTCAAACCTACATTCCCGAGTAGATCGAGAACATCGCCAAGTATAGCGCAATGACTATGTAACCTGCAAATAACGCGATGAATATCAGGATGCCCGGCTCCAGCTTCGAGAGCGCTTTCTGCGTGGCGCGGTCGGTCTCGTCGTCGTAGAACGCGCCCATGGTGGCCAGCGTTTCCTCCAACGCACCCGTCTCCTCGCCCACCACCGCCATCTCAACCAGCGGACGCGGCATGAACGGCACGTCCTCCATGCACTCGCCCAGCTGCTTGCCCTCCTCCAGCTTCGCCGTCATCTTACCAACACCTTGGCTTATCACGTAGTTGTCCAACACCTTCGCCGTGATATCCACGGCATGGGTCATCTGCAGGCCGGACGTGAGCAGCGTGGACATGGTGTTGGCGTACTGCGCGGCGTTCGACAGCTGCGCCACCTTGCCCACGGCCGGCAGCTTCAGCTTGAACGTGGCCCACATCGCGCGGCCCTTTTCCGTCTTGGTCCACAGCTTCACTCCGATGACCGCCGCCGCCAGCACCAGGATGATCCACAGGATGTTCGCCGCCATGAAGTCGCTCGCGTTGATGAGTATCTGCGTTGCCAACGGCATTTCCGTGTCGTAGCTGGACAGGATGTCCTTGAACGTGGGGATGACCATAACCATGAGCACCGCCACCACCACGATGGCTATGATGATGACGAAAATAGGGTAGGTGACGGCCTGGGCCACCTTCGCCTTCGTCTTGCTGTGCTTGTCGTAGTATTTGTGCAGCGTGTCGAAGCTCCGGTCGAGCGTGCCCGCCTGCTCGCCGGCGCGGATGGTCTCGTAGAACAGGACGGGCAGCTTGGCGCCGCCCTTGCTCTCGAAGCTGTTCGCCAGGCTGTGGCCGGCCGCCACATCCTCGGCCACCTCCTGCAGGATGGCCTTCAGCCCCTTGTCGGACGTCTGCTCGGCCACCAAGCTCACGCTCTTGGCCATGCCCATGCCGGTGCCGACGATGATGGAGAACTGCGAGCACATGATGGCGATGACCTTCGGCTTGATCTTCCCGGAGCCTAGTTCCATCGTCAGGAAGTTCGGGCGCTCCTTCACCTGCGCCACCTTGCTCACCACGCGGCACGACGCCTTCGCCTTCTCCAGCGCCTCGAACTCGTCGAACGCCTCCACCACGCCGGAAACACGTTGTCCGGACGCCGACATCCCCTCGTATTTGAAAACGGCCACGGTTCTGCCTTCCTAGAAACGGCTCGTGCTCTTGGTGACGTACTCCACGTCGTGCGCCGCGTCAATGGCGGTTTGCGCATCGATAAGATTGCGCTTGAACAGGTTGATCAGCGCGTTGTCCATGGTGATGGACCCCACCGATGCCGACGTGGCCAGCGCGTTGGCTATCTGGGGCGTTTTGCCCTCGCGGATGAGGTTGCGGATGGCAGGCGTCACGATCATGAGTTCCGCCGCCAGCACGCGCCCGCCGCCGCGCCTGCGCACCAACTGCTGGCTCAGCACGGCATGAAGGCACGTGGACACCTGCATGCGGATCTGGCGCTGAAGGCCCTCGGGGAACACGTCCACCATGCGGTCGATGGAGTCGGCCGCCGAGTTCGTATGCAGCGTGGCCAGAACCAGGTGGCCGGTCTCGGCGGCAGTGAGCGCCGTCTCGATGGTGTTCAGGTCGCGCATCTCGCCGATAAGGATGACGTCGGGGTCCTCGCGCAGCACGGCGCGCAGGGCATCGGCATAGCTGGCGGTGTCGGTGCCTATCTCACGCTGGTTGATGACGCACTGGTCGGGCGTGTGCACGTACTCCACGGGATCTTCCAGCGTGATGATATGGTCGGTGCGCGTGTGGTTGATCTGGTCGAGCAGCGCCGCCATGGTGGTGGACTTGCCGGAGCCCGTCTCGCCCGTCACCAGGATGATGCCGCGCTGCAAGCGGGGGAAGTCCAACACCGCCGGGGGAAGTCCCAGGTCATCCAACGGCGGGATAACGTCGGACAGCAGGCGCAGCGCCGCGCTCACGCTCCCCTTCTGGCGGAAGAGGTTGATGCGCACGCGCACGCCGGCGATGGTGTGCGCCAGGTCGAGCTCGCCGCAATCCTTGATGGAGTCGTACCCCTTGCCGGACAGCTCCTGCGCGTACATCTCGCACTGCTTGTGCGTGAGGGGCTCGCAGCCCGGCATGGTTTCGAGCCTGCCGTCGATGCGGTACTTGGGCGGCAGGTCGCACACCAGGTGGATGTCGGAAGCTCCAGCCTCGTGCGCCTGCGCTACCAGTTCTTCGGCCGATTTCAACATGGGCGGTTCTCCTACTCCAAGGTGTTGATGGTGCGGGTGGCTTCCTCGACGGTGGTCACGCCATCATGCACGAGCTTTATAACACTGGCGGAAAGCGTGGCGAAGTCGGCGCGCTCCAGCAGCATGCGAATGGCATCGCGGCCGGCATTCTCGGCGATGGCGCGGCGCAGCTCGCGGTCGATCACCAAAATCTCGAACACGCCCGTGCGGCCGCGGTAGCCGGTGTGGAAACACAGAGGGCAGCCCTTGCCGTGGTAGAACTTCTCGCCGCTGGCTGCGGAAAGGCCCAGCAGGTCCAGGTCGTCGGCGGAGGGCTGGTACTCCTCGCGGCAGTGCGGGCAGATGCGGCGCACGAGGCGCTGGCTCACGATGCCGCGCAGGCCGGATGAGATGAGGTACGGCTCCACGCCGATGTCCAGCAGGCGGTCGATGGTGGACAGCGAGTCGTAGGTGTGGATGGTGGACAGAACCAAGTGGCCGGTGATGGCGGCGCGCATGGCTATCTCGGCCGTCTCGCCGTCGCGGATCTCGCCCACGGCCACGATATCAGGGTCCTGGCGCAGGATGGAGCGCAGGCCGCTGGAGAACGTGAGGCCCGTCTTCTCGTTGATCTGCACCTGGTTGATGCCGTCGATGTTGTACTCAACCGGGTCTTCCAAGGTGATGAGCTTCACCTGCTCGGTGTTGAGCTCGCGGATCATGGTGTACATGGTGGACGATTTGCCCGAGCCCGTGGGGCCCGCGATGAGCAGCACGCCGTTGTTGGAGTGGATGAGGCGATGGTACTTGTCCAGGTTCTCGCCGTAGAGGCCGATACCCTTCGGGTCGAGCAGCTGCGAGCTCTTGTCCAACAGGCGCACGACCACCGACTCGCCGTAGATGGTGGGCAAGGTGGACAGGCGCAGGTCGATGTCGCGGCTCTTGATGCGCACGTTGGCACGGCCGTCCTGCGGCACGCGGCGTTCGGCTATGTTCATGCCGCCCATGATCTTCAGGCGCGAGATGACGCTGCTTTGCAGGTCGCGCGGTACGGTGAGCACGTTGCGCATGATGCCGTCGATGCGCATGCGCACCTGCAGGTCGCCTTCGCGCGGCTCCAAGTGCACGTCGGAGGCGCGCTCGGTGGCGGCGCGCTCGATGATGGAGTTCACCAGGCGGATGGTGGGCGCGCTCTGCGCCTCGTCCTCGGCATCGAGCGTGGTGCCGGCGAAGCGCACGTCGGTGGCATCGGTGCCGGTGGCCGTGGAGTTGGCAGCCTCGGTGCGCATGTCCTCGATGGCGCGGGCGGCGCCCTCGTTGCCGTAGAGCTGCATGATGGCACGTTCGATGGCGAGCTTCGTGGACACCATGGGCACGATACGCCGCCGTGTGGCCGTGCGCGCCTCCTCCTGGGCGATGAAGTTCATGGGGTCGCTCATGGCCACGAACACCTCGTCGGGCGTGGCCCTCACCGGCACCATGTTGTACTTCTTCGCCATGTTCTTGGGGATGGTCTGCGTGAGGTCGGTGGGAAGGATGACGTTCGTGAGGTCGATGAAGTCGATGCCCAGCTGCATGCACAGGACGTCGATGAGCTCCTTCTCGGTGATGTAGCCCGCGTCGATGAGCGTCTCGCCCAGGCGCATGCCGCTGTCCTTCTGCAGCGACAGGGCCGTGGTGAGCTGATCGGTGGTGATGTAACCGCTGTCGAGGAGCATGTCCCCCAGTCGCTTGTACGCCATGCAGGTGGGTCCTTTCCTACCAGTTGTTGACGGTTCGCACGGTTATCGTTTTCGATTGAGCTTCGTAGTCGCCGTTTGAGACGGTGAGGGAGAACGCCCAGAGGCCTCCGCCTGCCGGGTCGGGGTTCCAAGTGAGCGAATCGAGCTGGACTGATGCGCCCGTGCCGGAGGTGTCGGTGTTCAAGAGGGGCAGAGCGGCTACGGTATCCACGGTGCCAGGTAAGGGGTCTGCCGTGCCTTCAGGGTTGGCGGCATTCACGCCATTCACCGTTATGGTGTTCGCGTCGTTTGCCAAGTAGAGGCGGTATCCGCGCACCGAGCTGTCGAAGGCGTAGGCAGGTCCGACACCCGAACTCGCGCCGCTCACTGCCTCAACATCGTAGGCGAAGCGCAACTCGTCCTGCACGGCCGTGACGGCATTGCCCATGAGCGCGTTCGCCTCGGTGGCCTGCTTGATGCTGCCGTATGCTTTCACGGCCACGCCGATGCCCGCCGCCACGGCCAAGGTGAGCAGCCCCACCAGCAGCACCGTGACCAGCACCTCGCCGAGGGTGAAGCCATCGTCTGCCCGCAGCGCCCTCGCGGTACGCGGCGCGCGCATGCTAGTTCCCTCCTTGGGCCGGTTCGGGCAGCTCGTAGCGCTGGAACGAATAACCGTTGGCGTCGCTGTCGTTGGAAGTGATCAGCTGCACCTGCGGCTCCCAAGAGAGCGACCCACCCCAGCTGGAACTCGTGCCGACCACCTGCGCCCGGGAAGCCGCCGAAGCGGAGCCCGTGGCCGCGTCGATGCCGCCCGTCTGCTCATAGGCACCTTGCAGCGCGGCGGTGCTGGTGAGCGACACCTGCGTTGCAACGTTTATCATCGTTGCCAGAACCACGGTTGCCAGACCCACTATCAGAACGCCCACCAGCACCTCGGTGATGGTTTCGCCGGCAGTGGAGCGTAGGGTGGCGATTATGCGCTTGCGGCAGCCCATGTTACCCGTCCACCTTGGTGCGCTCGGTCTTGGTTATCATGGCGTCTTTCCAGGTAACTTTTTGGAGTGTGGTGCCTGTTTCATCGTAAAGGCACGACGCGGGAATGGTGAGCACCACTTGGTAGTTGCCCACGGCACCATCATAGGAAGCGGGCGAGAACGCTATGCGGATGTCGAAGGGGTTGTTGGCTTTGGCGCCCCCCATGGTTAACTGGGCGGACACGGCAACCATATCGGCCGCACCAACGGGGGCGTTCACCTTGAACTGCGCAGAGGCCGAAGGCTGGGGCGTCGACAGAGCAGCTGCGGGCAATGCAAGGTTGACCGCCTTCACCGCTCCGGCAAGGTACTCTTGCATGCTAGCGTTCCCGTCGGCAAGCGAGCACTCGTAAACGTCGCCCGAGATGGTGCAGGTGCCATCGACGATCTCGTCGCGCAGCAGCTCCGCCGCCGACGTGGTGGAGTAATAGGCCTGCTGGCTTTTCTCGTAGTCCACCAGCTGCCCCGTACCCACCGAGGCAGCCGTGAGCACCACGCCGCCCACCAAGGCGCACACGAGGAAGAACAGCAGCGCAATGAGGATGGACGCGCCGCGTTCGTCCAAAGCACGGTATGTAGACGCATACGACCTCATGCTAGCTAACCGTCACCGTCTTGGTCTCGAAGGTAGTTCCATAGAGGAACGTGTACTCATAGGTCCCCGGCGCCGGAACGGTGTCGGTGAGCGTGAAATAAACGATTGGACTTCTACTCTCGTTGGCGGGATGCCACATATCTACTAGCGCCTTGCCTTGGGAAGGAGTAACGTTCTCGGTCACGTTCACGATCCCGGAAGCATCGCCCTTCAACTTACGAAAGACGGTCAGCCCGTTCGTCGGCGCTAGATCCTCAACCTGAACGGGACCATACTTGAAAGCTTCGAGATTCGCGCTTACTAGCAAGCCCGAGGACGTTATATCGGTAAGCTTCAAATTGTACGAAATATTGGGAACTTTGTTATAAACCGAAAAATAAGCCTCTCTCCTTGTTTCATCCTTGAGAATATTACCGCTATAGGGATAAAAGCCATCCGCAGCCGAGAACAAATCAGCAACCAAATAGAGATCGGCAGCCGTAAAGCGACCAAAAGACAGATAGCGTGATACATGCAGCGTGACACGGTACGTCCCTGCTGTCTTGATATTTGCGACGATATACGAGCGATCTGACCAGTCGGATCCCAGCCGAATGTACCGTATGTCAACGAGATTGCCGGCAGAGTCTTCGACAGTAAAATAGCTACCTAGAGGTAGATTCACCGCCCCGCTTGTATTAAAGGCAACGGCAAAATCGTTGTCAGCAAAGCGGGTATTCACCACATCGGTTCGCAAAGCAAGTTCATAGGTGAAATTGTAAGTGTCGTACAAGAAGTCGGAACTGGTAGAAGTACCCGCGGGCATAAGCTTCACATGATCTATGCCCATTTCTCCTAGATTGTTTTCGTACTCAATCTCCTGCTGCACGGCAGGTGCATAGTGCTCGGCGGACACGTTGCCGTCGTCGTTGTATTCGGTGTAGCGGAGGATGTCGTTTGCACCGTGGTTGTAGGAGTGCTTGAGCATGAGATATTTATTTTTATAATAGGGCTGCTCGCTCGCGTTTTCGTAATCAACGACGAACACCAGCTTCTCGCGAATAACCGTATTGCCGGTTTTGGTGGTGCTAAACACCCCGTCTCCGTTTAATTTGGCAAACGAATCGAGATCTATCTCTGTTTCCCCACCTTTGCATTCATAGTAATAATACTGAGGACTGCTCGCATTGGTGAGATCGACCATGGTGATTTTCAATCCGGCATTGAACTGGCTGCTCCACTCCAATTGGTCGCCATTGTAGCCCGCAGGAGTTTCGGCAATATTCTTATCCCAATACGGGATGATCGACCAGGACTTGTCCGAATAGGCTGCGGGGCTGTAGGTGCTGACGAATTCGGTGGTGTACGCGCTTCGGCTCGTAATAGCCACGTCGCTCCCAAACGGAACATCGCCGTAGATCTTACCGTAGCGCTTGATGGCATAGCCGTCCGAGGCGGGGAGCTCAATGATGATGCGAACCGTGAACTTGTAGCTGTTCCCCTCATCGTTCGCGTCTTTGAGCCAGAACGTAACCACGCTTCCGTTGGAAGCCTTCATAGTGGGGCCCAAGGTCATGCTCAACGTCACCGGCACGAGCGTGTCGTCGTTCTCATATTCGAACTCGCTGTTAGGAGCTTCGCCTGCCTTGGTAAAGTAGTAAGGAGAATTATCCGAATCGTCCGTATCGGCATTCACGTCCAAACGCAATTGCATCTGATTCTCGTCGAGTATAGCCCCTTCTTCTTTGAGGTTCAGAGTATCGGGAATGCTGATCTGCCGACCGTCGCTTGTGTCGAACATCAGATACGCCTCATCATCATCCTCGACGCGATCTACCGGCAACCACACCTGCGCCGATACCGTGGTGTTGCCGGTGGTGTATCCCTTGAGGGTGACGTCGTACTGATAATCGTGCCCCTTTATATACCAGAGGCGATAATCTTTCTTCTGCTCGGTGAGCAAATCGAGGTAGGAGCCGTTTTCGGCATCTTTCGTCACGCAAGCGAAGTGACCGGTGCTATCGGGGCTGGTGCACTGCGTTTCCGAACCGGTTGCGCCCAGCACGAATGCTCCGCCCTCGTCAAAGGCGGGCGTCAGCAACGACAGCGTAAACAGGCCGGTTACCTGGCCATACTTCCCAGTTGAAGGCAACTCGTCGTCGGTATAGGCAACATCGAGCTGTTTTCCGTTGTTCAAGACTATCGCGTTGAGGGACGGGTAGGTGGTACCGCCAGACCCGTCGGAGTTGCGGCTGGTCCACGGTTCCCCGCTTTCACAGGCTTTTCGATACTCCTCCAGCTCGTCCTTCCTCCAGCTCTCGCTGCGGAAATTGCGCCCGCTCTCGACATCGCTCCATATCGAACCCAAGCCGTTGACCACGGTATCGAGCTGGACGGTCGACCCATCATAGAGCTTGAGGGCCTGTACGCGGTTAACGGCATACTGGGCTGTATCGACGGCGTTCACCCTATCGAGCGCGCCCCTTGTATACACCTTGGAATTGCTCATAACAACCCGGTCGGCACGTTGCAGCGAATAGAACACTTTCAGAGGGTCGGCATTCGCGCCCTCGTTCTTGAAGTCGATGAGCGTGATGCGCCGCGTGCCGTAAGCCTTGCTCACGTTACCGTCGCCGTACACACCGCCGTTCTCCCCGACGAAACCCACACCCGAGCCTTTGATGAACACGTTGGTATCGCCGTACACCGTGTAATCGTTTGCCTGCTGGGAACCGGAAAGCTTGCTGCGGTTGCCGCCGCCGAACACCGATCCGCCCAAATCGACCGTACGCATGGTATGTGAAGACGTATCGATGCCCACGAGGTCATCTTCGACGCGAGTGCCCTCGCCCTCTTCCGCTACAACCTTGCCAGCGTTCGCCTCGTCCGACTCCCCTTGCACGATGATCTTCCCATTGGTGCTGTTGACGATAACCGTGGCAGCTCGCTGCGCCGCTCCGTTGGAGATGGGGGCATAGGTCCTGCTCTCGTTGCCGCCGCCGAACACGTCATTGCCTATGGAACCACCGTACACCTTGACGGTCGACCGGCCGAACAGGGCGCCTTTGACCAAAGCCTGATCGAGTGTTCCTTGCCCGAAGCCCTTTCCGCCGCCAAAGACGCTGCCCGACACCGAGCCGTCGCTTACTATGACCGTGATGGAACCAGGGGAGGTAACGGCGTAGGGAAGCATTCCGGTGCCGGTTACCGATCCTTCGCCCACGGCGCCCAGGCTGCCTCCGCCGTACACGTCTCCCCCTATGGAGCCCCCTGATACCAGCACGCGGGTAGTGCCAGTGACGCGCGCCATATGAGGCGCATCCTCGCTTTCGATACCGCTGCCGCCGCCGAACACGCTGTCCGTCACGGTTCCTCCGGACACCGCAACCTCGGTGTTTCCGAAAACCTGGGCGAGGGCACGTTTCTCGGCATTGCCGAGATATGCCGACGTACCAGCCCCTCCGCCGTAGACGCTTCCTTCGATAACACCGCCGTTGACTGCCACGCGCGTTTCCCCGAAAAGGGTCCCTGCCGTTGCAGATGCTTTGTCTTGGTCGCCTGTGGTGGTTTTGCCGTCGCCACCGCCGTACACCGAGCCCTTGACAGTGCCACCGTTGACCTCGATCGCTGTTGCAACCGGGTCGAGAAGGGTGCCTGTTGTGCCTCCCGCGCCGCAAGCGAACACCGCCCCAGCCGCACCTGCACCAGGGTTGATCACACCGCCGTTTACGGTGATGCGAATATCGGCCTGCGTCTCGGACAGATGCTCGGCACTGCGGATGGCGTCGGAGCGCTTGAATGCAGAGTCGATGCCCAGCTCCTGATCCGCCGTATCACGCCAGCGCCCGAGGCAACCTCCGTACAGCTGGTCGACCGAACCCCCGTTGACCGTGACATCGACCAAGCCGATGAAGTCGTTGTTGGGGAAGGCCGCATCGCCGGTCGAACGGTTGAAGCCAATGCTCGACCCAAGGAGCAGCTTTGCATAGCCGGCATTCAAAGTGACCTTCGACGCCGCGTACAGCGAACCGTCCGTCTGCCCTCCGCACAGCATGCCCACATCGCAATTGTATGTACCGCGTGACGTTTGCTGGATATCGACGACGATATTCGACTTGAAGTAGTCGCCTTCGGTCCCGAACGTGTTGCGGCTGCCTTCGTTTACCTGGGTGTTGCGGCTACCGGCAAGGATGCGGGCATAGCAGCCGCCCCTGATGGTGATATCGCATACATCGTCGGCGTCCTGCCCGGTAGCCCGATCTTTCTTGTCAAGATAACCGCCGACCACATGAAAGTTCGGTACGGAGGTCCCGGAAAGAAGACCGAAGCCCTCTACGCTTGCCGGACTGTAACCGGACATCTTGACGTTCTGCTCGATAGTGAGGTCGTTTCCCTGGCAGTACACGTAACCGAGCTGATGGGTGCCACCCCACAGAACGATGTCCTTCACGATAGTCTCTGCATAGAGGAACTTGCCCCTTTGGCCAACCGTTTCGCTGTTTCCCCAAGACAAGACAGCATAATCGTTGAACCGGGCGTCATCGCCACTGAAAGCACTCTGACCTGTGTTGAGGGTTGGGTTGAGCGCGTCGTATCCGGTGATGGTGGCCGGCTTGTAGAAGGCATTCGGCTGCCCATTGTGCGCTGGCTCAACGCCGTAGCTATTGTCGGTATACTTGCCGATGACAACGATGACGTTCGATTCGGCAGTGCCCTGTTCGTCAAGCAGCTCGTAGGCTTGCGAGATGGTTTTTACGGCAGTACCCGGGGTTTTGCCGTTGGCGATATCGTCCCCCTTGTTCTCGTCGACGTATACGGTACGTCCGTAGTTCGAGCCGGTGGCCGTATAGGCAACCTCGTTGTTCGCCGTAAGAACCGCCTTCACGGTGAAGTTCGCCTTGTCAGTGAAACCCGCGACATCCAACGAGCTTCCCTGGCCGATGCTCTCCCCTTCAGCCGAATCGCCCTTATACCACGTGTAGGCAAAATCGCCTTCCGCAAGGCCCCAGCTCTCCCCGCCTTCTACGCTTGCGTCAAGACGGATCACTTTTCCCTGATCGTTCTCAACCCGGTGAACGGATACAGATACTCCGCTCAGGGCAGGTATGGTGCACGATACCATTTTGCGACTGTCTACCGGACCGTAGGTGAGCGTCACCACGCTCTCGGCAGTCGAAAGACCAACGTGCGGACTTGGCTCCTTAATAACGTTAGAGCTCCAAACAGGGTTTTCTAGCGCACCGTTCGTCTCTCCGTTGTAAATCCCGAAGAACCCTTCAACAAGGTCGTAATAGCCATCGTGCGGCTCACCGAGCGAGATCCCGGGGGTTCTCATATCGAGCACGAGCACTTGGCTGTTGTTTTTGGACGCCGAGCGCCATTTTGCCTTTCCGCTGTCTTCAAGTGCGGTGCGGGCAGATTCGTGGGAGTCGTCATCGTAGTAGGCGCTTTCACGCGCATCTCCCCATACGTAAGAACCATCCTTGTTGTACACGAATTCCTCTGCCGCACCGCCGGTCAGCGCACGACTGCCAGCTGACGAATCACTGGAAGATGGGCTGGCGGCGGCGTTTCCGGAAGCCGTGCCGCCGTCGGCACTTCGAGCATCGCCGTTGGAGGCCCCGGACGGAGAACTGCCCGCCTCGGCATCCGGTGATTGATTGCCGGATTGAAGGCCGTCGGCCATGGCATCCTCGGAGGCTGGGTTTTCTGCTTCGGGATCGACGGATACGGATTCGCCGCCTTCGGTCGAGTTCCCAAACGCCGGCGAAGTGTCTTCGCCCGGGTCGCCAGGGTCTGCCTGGACAACGTTCTTTGCGTCGGGGGCGTCGCTTTCGGTTGGGTTGTAGGCAGGATTGGGGCTCTTGCCCTCAAGGTCGTAAGCGGAGAACCGATAGAAGCACTTGTTGAAGTCTACCGCTCGGGCGATAGCCGTCCCCGTCGCGGCGCTCTCGCTTGCTCCGCGGCGTACACCTGCGATTATCGGGGCATTGTAACCGTTGCCTTTTAGTGTTCCCGTGAAGGCACTCAATCCGACTTCGACTGCACGCCATCGGTTGTCGTTGCTGTTCACGCGCCCCCGACCGACAATGCCGCCCACATAGGACTGGCTACTGTGCCCACCGAACGCTGTGATTTCGCAATCGATGCTACAGTTCGTCACCGAAGCGAAAGCCGTCTCGCCCGTCGTGTAGGCATCGCCCAACAAGCCGCCGAACGAGTAGAGCTTCGTGGCCGTTCCTGCTCCGGTTGTGTTCTCGGTTATGGAGCCGTTCATGACGCTGCAATGATCTATGACGGTCTTACCGAAAACCGCGCCCGCCAAGCACCCTACCGCAATATCGTTAGACACCGCGTTGGGCACCGCACCCACGAATACGACATCCTGGAGATTGAGGTTCTTGATGGTGGCGTTTTGAACCGCTCCGAAAAGCCCCACGGTCACCGTTCCGCCCTTGGCCGTCACCTTCGACAGGTCCACATTCAGGTTCTTGATGGTGTAGCCATTGCCATCGAACGTTCCCTTGAAGCCATGCGTGCTTGCATCCTTGAACGAGTCCGCATAGCCGATGACGGTATTGTTTGCCGAATATGAACTTCCCTTTAGATCAATATTGGCAACGAGCACATAGTGATCTTTGTTTGACGATTTCCCATCGTTGACCCAATTAGCCAGATTCTCAAGTTGGGACGCCGTGGCTATCTGGTACGGATCGTTTGCCATGCCGGTTCCACCAGCAAACCGGCCGTCATCGGCACGGGCAGAAACGCTAGAAAACGCCAGGGTAGAAGCAAGGGCAAAGACGGCTCCGAGGATAAGCACAACCAACAAGGCTGGCCGGAAATAGTTTGAGTATGTTCTCTCGGCTGACATATCAGAGAGCACCTTCATGAACTGCGATGCCTGATGCCGAACTGTCAAAAGCATTCTTGTCTTTAGAATAATCTTCAGAGGGGTTGGCTTTGAAGAACTTGATGGAATAACTGCTCTGATCAGGGAGCCGATCAGCTATGTGATAGGTATTCGAGCTTGTTTTCTCAATCTTCAAGGAGCTCGAGGCGTCAGGGTATACCCCAGCCGGACAGGTAATGTCCGGAGAAGAGACAACGCCAACGAGCATGGTCACTTCCGCGTAGAGCGAACCGGGGGAATCGGTCACGTAGTAGTAGTTGGAATAATCGCTCTTGTGAACGTTGATGGTTATGGATAACGTCTTTTTAGGCGTGGCCATCGGGCCACGACTATCCACCTTATACGCCGTTATAAGAACTTTGTACGTTACTCCTTCTTTCGCTTTTGCAAGATCTGCCCAAGGGAGCGTCAAAGTGAGGTACTGGGTGTCGGGCGTGTTTTTAAAATAATAGTAACCATCCTGGGAGTTTACCGGGCTTCCCTGTCCCCCGCCTTGGCCGTTGTTTCCTTCATGTACGGCGACCTTGGGGACTTCCCCCCATGTGCCGCTGCCCCACATCAATAGGGAGTAGCAAAGCTTATTGTCGGACACGGTATCGTCATCGTAGAAGTTGCTTAGGGATATCTCCACATCGCGCCCGGTTTTGTTGCCTTTCTGGTCGGACACTTTGTAATCATCGTCGGTCACATACGCGTCGATAGTCGCTTCCGTCTGCCAATCGGCCATGATGTTCGAAGTGAAGATAAGGTCCTCCGATGCGGCGGCCCAGGTGCCTTGGGCATAGCCGTATACCGAACGGCAAAGCACCTTGTTGCTGCTGCCTTTCGACTTCAAATCGACGATCTCGTTGGATGCGAACCCCAAAGGATCTTGACCAACCACGCCCTCAATCGCAGCTTGCAAGGCAGCGATATCAACGCTGTAGGTGTTCTTCGGAAGAAAACCCTCGTTCGAAGGGCTCTCCCTCAACGTGCAGAAGCTTGCGTCAGCGGCTACCTCAACACGAGTGAAGGTGCTGCCCGCTTTGCGGTAGACGTCGACTTTGGCTTCGTTGAAAGCAGGGGCCGACAGACGCAGCATAATCGTTTCCTTCTCCCCAACTATGGTGAGAATCTGATAAGTGCCCCAGTCGAGAAGGTGTTTGTCCAAATTGGAGTCGGTAACCAGAATATGGCCGTTCATCACGGCAAGCGAGGGAGCTTTCAGTTCGACGTGATCGAGATTGCGAGCCGCGGCTCCTCCGTAGTAGCCAACAAGAACACTTCCCGATTTCTTACGCTCTTCTTTGCTGCGAATATCGATATCCTGCTTGCCCTTTTCGTAAAACCCGTTCAGAGACGTCTGGGACTCCTCGGTATAGAACACGCCGTAAACCGTGGCAGTTTCGTAGCAATATTCGATGATGAACGACTTACCCCAAACATCAGCATCGATGGTTCCTTGCGGCAAGATTCCGCTGTTGCGGGCGAACTCTGCGGATACGTAATAGTAGTGCAGCCCGTCGTTCTGAGTTTCGCCGTTGTCATCGGTGCGCTGCGCCGTTGGCTCGGCGGCCTTCTCGCCGGCAACCTCTGCCTTACCGATATACACACCGTTCTTGTTCGCGTCCCATTCGCCCGACGCCTGCAGGTCGGCAAGGTTGTTCTGCGCGGCAATATAGATCGACTTCGCGGCATTGTCGTATTCGGTGAGCGTGAGGTTGCGCAGATAGTTGGCCACCGACACTCCCACGATAGCCGCGAGGATGGCGAGGATAGCCACGACGGTCAGCAGCTCGGCTACCGTGAAACCCTCGGTATGCTTCTGGCGCGCCATCTGCCGATTCTTCCTCGCTTCCGCTTTTGCCAGATCCGCAAGATAACTTTCATCTTACCATCAATGGAAGTTTCCTAAACGGTCAATTCACGATTGAGAAAAGGCAGCGGCGGACGAAGGAGCCTACCCGAATATCAGCTCCCTTTCCTCGCCTACCAGGGCGGCGCGGGCTTGGTCGCGCAGGTTGTTCACGCCGATGAAGAACTGGC